>Ga0326726_10002494_pt1 | contig 16887 bp, 16 predicted proteins | sample MHFenrmetagenome_2_FD_207603 | JGI IMG/M metagenome (GOLD analysis project Ga0326726, IMG submission 207603) | Lab enriched peat soil microbial communities from Michigan Hollow, Ithaca, NY, United States - MHF15MN | ecosystem: Environmental > Terrestrial > Soil > Wetlands > Peat | place: USA... | reverse complement strand
GACGGGAAGGTGGATGCCTCGCGGCTCGAAGCGCTCCCCGGCGTGCTCGAGATCATCCACGTCACGCAGCCGTACAAGCAGGTCTCGCGTGAGTGGAAGTCGGAGAACACCGTCGTCCAGCTCGCTTCGGGTGTCGCGATCGGCGGTGACGAGATCGTGGTGATGGCGGGGCCGTGCTCCGTGGAGTCGGAGAGCCAGATCCTGGCCACGGCGCACGCGGTGCGAGACGCGGGGGCGGTGATCCTGCGGGGCGGCGCGTTCAAGCCCCGCACCTCGCCCTACTCCTTCCAGGGGCTCGGGAAGAAGGGACTCGAGCTGCTGGCGAAGGCGCGGGAAGAGACGGGATTGATGATCGTGACCGAGGCGATGGACGCGGAGGGCATGGACTTGATCGCGCGCTACGGCGATATCGTGCAGATCGGCGCGCGCAACATGCAGAACTACTCGCTGCTCAAGCACGCCGGCCGGATCGGCAAGCCCATCCTCCTCAAGCGCGGCATCTCCGCGACGATCACCGAGCTGCTCCTCTCGGCGGAGTACATCCTCGCCGAAGGCAACGCGCAGGTCATTCTGTGCGAGCGCGGCATCCGGGGGTTCGACGCCGCGACCCGGTTCGTGTTCGACCTGACGGCGATCCCGCTGGTACAGAAGCTCTCGCACCTGCCCATCATTGCGGACCCGAGCCACGCCACCGGGCTCCGGGCGAAGGTGACGCCGATGGCGCGCGCGGCGATCGCTGCGGGCGCCGACGGACTGTTGATCGAGGTCCATCCGAATCCCGACCGGGCGCTGTCGGACGGCGCCCAGAGCCTGGCTCCCGACCAGTTCGCGGACCTGATGAAGCAGTGCAGGGCCATCGCCGACGTCATCGGCCGCCGGATTGCCGAGCCGGTGACCGCGCAATGAAGACCGGGCGACAGTGTTGCGGAGTTGCGGACCCCAGGGGGCTCGCGTGGCTGGCCCTGAGTGCGCTGATCTGCGCCGCTCCGCCGCGCCTCGCGGCGCAGCACCCCGAAGCGGGGGAGATCCTCGACGGAGCGGTCGCCGCCTTCGGCCGGGCCACGACGCTGCGCGCCGATTTCACCCAGTATCTGCGGGACCCGATGGTGGGCAGCAGCGACACGTCGTCGGGAGAGTTCCTCCGGCAGTCGCCGGGGAAGTTCGCTTTCCGCTGGAGCCACCCCGCCGGCGACGTGATAATGGCGGACGGGCAGGTGCTCTGGGCCTACCTCCCCTCATCCGCGCCCGGCCAGGCGATCCGCTCGACGCTGACGGGCAAGCCCGGCGAGTCGGCCGACGTTCTGGCCGAATTCCTCGACGAGCCGGGACAGCGCTTCCTCGTGAGCTACGTTCGCACCGACAGCGTCGGCCCGCGTGATGCGGACGTGCTTGCGCTCGTGCCCCGGCAGCAGGGGACCCTGCCCTACCGCCGCGTCCTGATCTGGGTGGACCGCGCCGACAGCCTGGTGCGCCGCGTGGAGATCAACGAAGGCTCGGGCGCGGTGCGGCGGATCGTGCTCGACCGGCTGCGGGTCAATGTCCCGATACCGGCATCCAGCTTCGTCTTCCGGGTACCCAAGGGCGTTCGGGTCGTAGACGCCAGTCATTAGAGGAGTTGCCAGACGGCAAGTACTGAAGTGGTTCCCAGTTGCCAGTGAACGGGGGCCAGACCAGTTGCCAGTACTGACAACTTGCCTGGCCCCCGATGGCTTGCGTCTGGGAACCACTTCTCCCTTCGCCGTCTGGCAACTGTCCCGTCGTCTGCTTACTGCACCCTGAGTATCTCCTCCAGCCGGGCCGCGCGCGCTTCGTCCAGTCCCGCCTCGCGCGCGAGTCTGAGCGTCTGCCGTCCCACGGCCCGGTACAGCTCCGCGTCGCGATGCGGGAGCGCGGAGAGATGCCGTCGCAGCGTGGCGGCGTCGCCGCGCGCGATGGGGCCGGTCAGCGCCCCGGCGGGCCCGGCAGCTGCGACGTTGTCGAGGGTCGCGCGGGCCAGCGGCAGCAGCGCAGCCAGCGCCGCCTCGTGCCCGATCCCTGCCTCACCCAGCAGTCGCAGCGCTTCGGCCAGCATCGTCACGAGGTAGTTCGAAGCGAACACCGCGCCGGCGTGGTAAAGCGGTTTCGCTTCCGGCGCGAGCGTGAGCGGGACGCCGCCCAGGCGCCGGACGAGCGCGTCCGCAACCCCCACCGCCTCCAGGTCGCCTTCGAGGACGAAGGCGGCCCCCCGGAAATGCCGCGCGGCATCCGCCGGCTCCAGGCTGACGGTCATCAGCGGATGCATCGAGCCCGTCGCGGCCCCGGCGTCGGCGAGCGGCGCGAGCAGGGCGCGCGTGAGCGCGCCGGAGAGGTGCAGCACCACGTGGCCGCGCCCGATGCCTCCGGAGCGAGCCAGGTCCTCCACCAGCGCTCCGAGTGCGTCGTCGCGCACCGCCAGCACGACCACACCGACCGCCCCGAGCCACGGCGGCACGGGGCCGAGCGTGAGCTTGAGACCGGGCGGCATCGCCGTGTCATGGCGCCCATGGACCCCGGCCACCGTGACACGTGAGCGGCGCAGCGCGAGGGCGAGCCCCAACCCTGCACGTCCGGGTCCGATGATCCCCACGGCGGGAAGCGGCGGCAGGGACGCGGGCTTCCGCTTGCGCGCCGCCTTCCTGGCGGGACCTACCGGCACATTCCAGGCAACCTGCGGGCGGCGGGCTTACTGCCCCCGAGCGCGAGAGTGGCCTCCTCCGGCGCGGCGGCCGGCACTACGGGCGCTGCGCCGGAGCCGGACCGGCGCTCTGCGCGAGCGTCAGGAGATCGGCCGGCGTGCGCGCCTTGGACGCGAACTGCTGCGCCTGCTCCAGCACGGGATCCACCTCGAACAGGCGCCGGATCCCGCCGCTGCGGCCGAAGCTCAGCTGTGCGACCTCGTAGCCGAGCTGTTCGTCGAGGAACGTCTGCACCGCGGCCAACGTCCGCTCGTCCAGCGTCACGCCGCGGCGGGCCAGCAAGGCGAGGAACGCCGCCCTCATCTCCGGCGTGAGCTCGAAGGTTGGGCTGTCCACCGCGTGGCGCGCCCGGAGGTCGAGAGCGTACGCGGCCAACGCATCCGTGTACTTCGCCACGTTCTTGCCCAGCGCCGCGTTGAGCAGCCGCACGGCCACCTCGGTCGAGGAATCGGGCCGCACCACGACGTCCGGCCGGATCCCCCCGCCGCCCAGCACGACGCGCCCATGATCCGTATGGAAGATCTGGTCCGGCTTGGGCCGGGTGGTGTCGGGACGCACGGCGGCGCTGTCCACCTGGCTTTCCTGCTCCTGCTCGTTGCGCGCCTGCCGCTGGATGCTGCGCCCGCTCGGCGTGTACCACTTCGCCGTCGTGATCTTCAGCGCCGCGTCGTTGCTGAGCCTGAACAGCGTCTGGACCAGCCCCTTGCCGTAGGTCGGTGTCCCGATCACCAGCGCCCGGTCGTGGTCCTGCAGGGCGCCCGCGACGATCTCCGACGCCGACGCCGACTGGCCGTTCACCAGCACGACGATCGGGAGGTCGGCGTAGCGCTGCGGATCGTTGTCGGTGAACTCCCGGCTCGCCCCTTCGGCCCGCCCGCGCGTGGAGACCACGGCCTGCCCCGGCTCCAGGAACAGCGACGACACCGCTATCCCCTCGTCGAGCAGCCCGCCGGGGTTCCCGCGCAGATCGAAGATCAGCGACCGCATGCCGACACCCTTCAGGCTGTCAATCGCGGCCGTGAGCTCCCGGGCGGACTGATCGCTGAACGGGTTCAGCTCGATGTAGCCCACGTGAGCGCCCACCATTATGGCGGTGCGCACCGAGCGCGCGTGGATCTGGGCGCGCGTCAGCTGGAAGGTGATGACGTCCGACACCCCCGGCCGCTGGATCTTGAGCGTCACCTGCGAGCCCACGGGGCCGCGCAGATTGCGCACCGCCAGCTCCTGGTTCCACTGAGAGGTGCTCTGGCTGTCCACCTGGACGATCCGGTCTCCGGTCGTGATCCCGGCGCGCTCGGCCGGCGTGTCCGGCAGCGGCGCGATGACCACGATGGCGCCGTCCCGGTACTCGATCTGAATGCCCAGGCCACCGTAGTTGCCCGTCGTGACCTCGCTCATCCCCGACAGGCTCCGCCCGCTGAGGAAGACGCTGTAGGGGTCGTGCAGCTCACTCACCATCCCCGAGATGGCCATGTTGTACAGCTGCCGTTCGTCGATCGGGTCAACGTAGTAATCGGAAATGTGCGCCATGACGTCGTCGAACAGTCGCGCCCGCTGATACACGCTGTCGTCGCGGCGGCTGCCCTGCTGCATGAACCAGCCGCCGGACAGAAACGCCACGATGGCCACTGAGGTGGTGAGGATGATGCGCTGACGCGACATGGACCCTTCCTTGAGTATTGGCGTTCTCTACCCCGCACGCGGGGAGAAGGTCGGCGAGAGACGCTGCACCAGCGCCTCCCAGGCTTCCCCGTGCACGGCATCTGCCGGCCGGTCGGCCCCCAGGTGAACGATGTTTGGGCCCGTCGCCGCGCGAAAGGCCTCTGCGACCCGGCGGTGGAAACCGTCGTCTTCCAGCTCCATGCGGTCCCGCACCTTGCCCCCGGCGGCCTGGCGCGCCCGGCCGATCGCCGGCGGCAGGTCGAGCACCAGGATCACATCGGGCTCCAGTCCCCCCGTCGCCAGGCGGTTGGCCCCCAGCACCGGCTCGGCCGCCAGCCCCCGTCCCGCAATCTGGTAGGCGCGCGTGGAGAGATCGAACCGGTCCGCCAGGACCACGGCCCCGCGCTCCAGCGCGGGCCGCACGACCCGCTCGATCAGATCGGAGCGGGCCACCAGCAGCAGAAACAGCTCCGCCGCGGCGCCCGGCTTGAGGCCCGGATCCAGGAACAGCCGCCGTGCCTCCTCGGCCAGCGGCGTCCCTCCCGGCTCCCGCACCACGAGGACGTCGCGTCCCTCGGCGCGCAGCCGCTCCGCCATCCGGGCGATCTGCGTCGTCTTGCCGGAGCCTTCGACGCCCTCGAAGCTGACGAACAGTCCTTTACTCGTGGCGCTCTCCCACCTGCTAGCTCAACGTGATGATCTTGGACTCCAGTCCCTTCTTCATCCCCTCGAGGATCATCTCGTTGACCCGATACATCATCTTGTCGAAGTTGGTCCGCGCCGCAATGTAGCTCTGGTACAGCGGATTCACCTGCACCCTGCTCCACAACCCTTCCAGCTCGGTTTGCTGCGCAGCCGGCGGCTGCTCGCCGCGCTCGGCCTGCTCCGCCACCGCCATCTGCAGCTGGGCCAGGCGGTCGAGGGCCTCCCGCATCGGCTGGTCGGCGGTGAGACGCTCCTCCGCGCGGCGCCAGGCCTGGTACTCCTCCGATTGCCCGACCAACCTGCCGAGCTCGTCCGCGCGCTTGTCAATCGCTTCCATCGCCCCCCCCCGGGCTCCTGGCCCGCAGATAACGCGGGCGGCCAAACAGGTCCTCGAGAACAGTGCACGACACAAACCCCGCTGCAGCGGCGAGGGCCGCGGCGTCGCCGGCGCGCCGGGCATCCACTTCAAGGGCGAGCAGCCCCCCGCTCCTGAGCGTCGAGCGAGCCTGCTCGACCAGCGCGCGGATCGCGGCCAGCCCGTCCGCGCCGCTCACCAGTGCCTCGCGCGGCTCGAAATCCCTGACGCACGGCTCGAGCGCGTCCCATTCGGCGGCGGCGACGTACGGGGGATTGCTCACCACCGCGTCCACCGGCTCGCCGGCGAGCGGCTGGAGCAGGTCGCCGTGCCGCAGCTCGACCCTGTCGGCCACCCCCAGCGCCTCGACGTTCGCACGAGCGACGGCGAGCGCATCAGCCGAACAATCCGTGGCGACGACGCGCACGGCGCTCGGAGCTTCGAGCGCCAGGGCGACCGCGATCGCCCCGGATCCCGTGCACGCGTCGGCGATCAGGAGGGGCGCGCCGTCGCGCTCAGCGGCCTTCGCCCACTCCAGGACCAGATCCACCAGCCCCTCGGTCTCGGGCCGCGGAATCAGCGCGCGGGAATCCACCACGAGCCAGTGCCCGCGGAAGTTCGCGGCGCCCGTTGCGTAGGCCTGCGGCCAGCCGGCGGCCCGGCGCCGGGCGGCCGCCTCCAGCGCCGCGCGGACCGGGGGCGGAGCCGGCTGCTCCCGCTCCAGCCATGCGGCCGAGGTCGGCCGCCGCACCAGGGCGGCATACAGCTCCTCCGCCTCCCGCCGCGCGTCGGCCACACCCGCCGCCTCCAGCGCAGTCCGGGCCTCGCGGATCGCGTCGCCCACGGTGCCGGCAGCGGTCGTCACCTCACCCATCACCCCTCAGTGCTCTCTTCCTGCCGCTGAATCCTGAGTGCCTTCAGGAATTCATCCAGGTCGCCGTCCAGCACGTCCTGGAGATTGTGCACGGTCAGCCCGATCCGGTGGTCGGTGACGCGGCTCTGGGGGAAGTTGTAGGTGCGGATCTTGGCCGAGCGGTCGCCGGTGCCCACCATCGCGCGGCGCTCGCGGGAGCGCGCCGCTTCCTGCTCGGCGAGCATCCGGTCGAGCAGCCGCGATCGCAGCACCTCCAGCGCCTTGATCTTGTTCTGGAGCTGGGATTTCTGGTCCTGGCACTTCACTTCGATGCCGGTCGGCAGGTGGGTGACGCGCACGGCGCTGTCGGTGGTGTTCACGGACTGGCCACCGGGCCCGCCCGAGCGGAAGACGTCGATCCGGAGGTCCTTGTCCTCCAGCTTGACGTCTATCTCTTCGGCCTCGGGCAGCACGGCCACGGTCGCCGCCGAGGTGTGGATGCGACCCGCGGCCTCGGTGACCGGGACGCGTTGCACCCGGTGCACCCCCGATTCGCTGCGCAGGTCGCCGTAGGCGTTCCCCCGCACCGCGACGATCGCCTCGCGGATCCCCTTGAGGTTGCCCTCGGAGATCGAGATCGGCTCGACCTTGAGCCCGCGGCGTTCCGCGTACCGGGTGTACATCCGGAGCAGGTCGGCCGCGAACAGCGCCGCCTCGTCGCCCCCCGTCCCCGCGCGGATCTCGACGATGGCGTCGCGGTCGTCCAGCGGGTCGTGGGGGGTCAGGAGCACCGTCAGCTCCGTTTCGAGCGCCGCCACGGCGGGCTCCAGCGCCGCCACCTCCGAGCGGGCCAGCGCCGCCATCTCGGGTTCGCCCCCCGCCAGCTCGCGTGCCTGGGCCAGGTCGGCCGACAGCTTGAGATACCGCTCCCCCGCGCGCACGACCGGCTCGAGGCGGGCGAGCTCCTTTCCCAGCGACTTGAGCTTGGAGGGGTCCCGGGCGGTCAGCGCGCTCGCGCGCTCGGCGGCTGCCGCCTGCGCACGCTCGAGCGCCGCCCTGACGCGGCTCGGGAGATCAGCCCTCGGACGGAGACTTGTACTTGGCACGGAACCGCTCGACGCGGCCCGCCGTGTCCACGAGCTTCTGCTTCCCGGTGAAATAGGGGTGGCACTTCGCGCAGATCTCGAGGTGAATCGCTTTGGCGGTCGACCGCGTCTTCCAGGTGTTGCCGCACGCGCAGACGACGGTGACCGTGTGGTAGTCCGGATGAATGCCAGCCTTCACGGCGCCCTGCCCATACGCAAAGGGTGAACTGAGAATCTGCAAATATAACGGGGGCCTCAACTTGACGACAAGCCGCCGACTCCCGGCCCATTTGACACCCGTACGCGCCAACGGTAAACTAGGCGCACTCGTGAACTTAGCTCTTCGCCCCCTCAGGCATCCATGTCTGCGACCGACGTATTGAGAAAGGTGCCCCTGTTCAGCGACCTCTCCGAAACGGAGCTGGCGCGGTTCGCGGACGTCACGCGGGAACGGGAGTACCCCAAGAACAGCGTGATCCTCTTCGAGGACGACCCGGGCGACGCGCTGTACATCGTCTCGGCGGGCCAGGTCAAGGTCGTCCTGATCGGGGAAGACGGCCGCGAGGTGATCCTGTCGGTGCTGGGGGACGGCGACTTCTTCGGCGAGATGGCGCTGATTGACGACGAGCCCAGGAGCGCCCACGTGATCGCGATGCGGGACTCGCAGCTCCTGGTATTGCGCCGCGATGACTTCCAGGCGCAGTTGGTGGCGCAGCCCAAGATCGGCCTCAAGCTGCTGCGGGTGCTGGTGCAGCGCCTGCGCCGCGCCGACGCGAAGATCGGCGGCCTCGTCCTGCTGGACGTCAACGGCCGGGTCGCCCGGCTGCTGCTGGACCTGGCCGACGAGAGCGGCGGGCCGAAGATCACCCGCCGGCTGACCCATCACACGATCGCCCAGATGATCGGCTCCTCGCGCGAAACCGTGTCGCGCGCCATGCGGGAGCTGGTGGACCGGGGCCTGATCGAGGTCACGCGGCGGGAGATCTCCATCAAGAACCGCGACGGCCTCGCCACGCTGACCGGCGCGAAGGCGTGAGGACCGTCACATGGTACGGGTGACCCGTTTCCTTGTGAATCACCCCCGACTTCGGGTACTCTTCGGTCTGCGCGACAGGGCGCTCCGGCGATGAGCATTGGCGTGACGTTCTGGGGAGTGCGCGGCACGATCCCATCGCCCGGCGCGCACACCGCGCGCTACGGCGGCAATACGGCGTGCGTCGAGGTCCGGACCGGGGACGGGCATCTGGTCATCCTCGACGCGGGCACCGGCATCCGGGGTCTCGGCAAGCAGCTCGCCGGCCTCCAGTCCGCCGACGGCGTGCGTGCCCACATCGTGTTGTCGCACGCGCACTGGGATCATATCCAGGGGTTGCCCTACTTCGCCCCGTTCTTCACCAGGGGCAACGTCATCACGGTGTGGGGCCCGAAGCAGGGCGACGTGGAGATGGGGGAGATCCTCCGGCAGCTGATGCAGCCGGTGGTCTTCCCGGTGCCCCTCGATGCGCTGGCGGCGACGCTCGAGGTCAAGCACGTGAATTCGGACCCGATCGAGACCGAGGGATGCACGATCACCTCGATGCGGGTCCGGCACCCGGCGGTGACGCTCGGGTACCGGCTGGCGATGCCGGGCGGCGCTTCGATCGTGTACGTGACGGACGACGAGCTGGGCCCGGCCGGGCAGTACGAGGTCGGCCCCCAGTGGCGCGAGCGGTTCGTGAAGTTCATCGGCGGCGCGGACCTGCTGGTCCACGACGCCATGTATACGCCGGACGAGATCCGGACGCACGCGGGGTGGGGCCACTCCACCTACGCCGAAGCGGTGGAGCTGGCGAAGGAAGCGGGCGTGCGGCGGTTGGCGCTGTTCCATCACGAGCCGGAGCACACCGACGCCGCGATGGACACGATCGAGGAGAAGGCCCAGGACATTGCCCTGAAGGGCGGCGGGAAGGTGGAGATCGTGGCTGCCGCCGAGGGGATGCGGATCATTCTATAGTTGTGGAGCGCAGGTGCAACGGACCCAGTACTACGGGAGGTTCACTCGTATGAAGCGGTTGGCATCCGGTACCATCGCTCTGGCATTCGGCGCGCTGCTGCTGGGCGCGGGCAGTGCCAAGGCGCAGCAGGCGGCCGCGACGCCGGCCGCGGCGGCCCCGCAGCAGCAGGACACGCGACCGACCGTCGCGATCCTGGATTTCGACATCGGCGCGACCATCGGCCAGGACGCGGACGACTATCAGGCGCTGAAGCGCGGCCTGGCGGCGATGACCATCTCCGAGCTGGCGGTCAATCCCGGGGTGCGCGTCGTCGAGCGGGCCCAGATCCAGCAGATCCTCCAGGAGCAGGACCTCGGCCGTTCGGACCGCGTGGATCCGCAGACGGCGCTGCGCGTCGGCCGGCTGCTGAACGCGAAGTACATGGTCACCGGCACCATCTACGACGTACGGGGCGACTTCCGCATCGACGCCCGCCTGTTCAACGTCGAGACGACGCAGATCATCAAGACGCAGCGCGTCACCGGGAAGCTCGACAACATCTTTGACCTGGTGACCCGCCTCGCCGCCGATCTGATGCGGGACGCGAACCTGCCTCCGCTCGAGCGGCGGGTGATGGAGGAGCATCGCCAGCAGGGCGCTCCGCCGACCGCCGCGGTGATGGCGTACTCGCGCGCCGTGCTGTACGCGGACCGCGGCGATACGCAGCGGGCGATCGAGCAGTACCGCCGGGCCACGCAGATCTTCCCGGCGTACACGCAGGCGAAGACGGACTGCAATCGCTTGCAGGCCGGGGCGTGCGCGAGCTAAGCTGATGCCGTGACGGCAGCTGTCGCGGCGATCGGACGGTCTGGAGCGCGCCAGCTCTCCGTAGTTGGAGGGCTGGCGCGCTTCGTCTTGCGCGCCGTCCGGGCGGCCGCGCGCCTCACGCGGGCGGGGCGCTGGGTGATGCTGCGCGTGCTCATCAACCAGATCCGGTTCACCGCGCTGCAGGCCATCTTCCTGGTCGCGTTCCTGGCCGCGATCCTCGCCTTCCTGGTCATCTCCCAGAGCATCCGGCAGCTCGGCCGGTTCGGCGCCATCGACAACCTCGGCACGATCATGGTCGTGGCGGTGATTCGCGAGTTGGGGCCGCTCCTGACCGCGCTGATCGTGGTCAGCCGGTCGGGGACGGCCATCGCCGCCGAGATGGCCACCAACCGCGTGATGGGCGAGGTCACGGCGCTCGAGGCGATGGGGATCGATCCGTACATCTACCTCGTGCTGCCGCGGATGCTGGGAGCCATCGTGTCGGTCGCGACGCTGATGGTCGTCTTCGACGCGGTCGCGCTCACCTCCGGCTTCGTCGCGGCGGCGACCACCGGGATGAGCCTCACCCGATACACGGGCATCGTGCTCAAGACACTCTCGGCCGGGGACGTCTGGCTCACGCTCGTCAAGGGGATCTTCTTCGGCGCTGCGGTCGCCGTGTTCTGCAGCTACCACGGCCTCGCCGTCAAGGCGGGACCTACCGAGATCCCGCAGGCCGTGACGCGCGGCGTGGTCGCGACGATCGTGGCGATCTTCATCATGTCGGCGCTCTTCGTGGTCATCGCGACGTGACCGCGCCCCGCGGCTCACACGTGCTGAGCGGCACCATGCCCGAGGTCGCCGGCACCCCGCCCCTGGTCTACCGGGACGTGCCGCTGCTCGGCCGCCCTGATCGCCTGTTCAATCTGACGCTGCAGCCCGGCGAGGTCGTCGCCGCCGTCGGCGAGGAGAACAGCGGCGTGGAGGTGCTTGGCGACCTGGCGTTGGGCCTCGTTGCGCCGGCCTCGGGCGCGGTCGAGGTCTTCGGCCTCCCGATCGCCGCGCTGTCCTACTACGACTTGCTCGTCTTCCGCCGCCGTTTGGGATACCTTCCGCCGGGCGACGGCCTCTTGCAGAACCTCAGCCTCCGGGACAACGTGGCGCTGCCGGTGCGCTTCGCGACGGACCACCGGCTGCGCGAGGTGGACGCGAAGGTCACGCAGCTGATCGAGGACTTCCGGCTCCGCGCCATCGCCGGCCTCCGCCCCGCACAGGCCAACGAGGAGGATCGCCGCCGCGCGGCCGCCGCCAGGGCGGTCGCCTTGGACCCGAAGCTGGTGGTGCTCGAGCTCCCGTTCGTCGGCCTCACGAGCCGGGCGGCGATGGACCTGCTCGAGCGCGTGAGCAAGAACGAGCAAGGTGGGCGCCGCACCGTGCTGCTGACCTCCCGCGACCTGACGCCGTCGGTCCGCGGGCTGGTCTCGAGGGCCGTGCGGGTCGTGGACGGCGTCGCATCGGAGGACGTGAAGTGAGGCTGGCCCGATGGCAGTGAACGTGCAGCGCACCGACCTCTACGTCGGAATGTTCCTCGTGGCGACCGTGGCCCTGGTGGCGATCGCGCTGATCGCGACCAGCGGCTGGGGGGTGGACCGCTACGACGTGTTCGTGCGCACCGACAACGCGCAGGACGTGGCGGTGGACAGCAAGGTCTTCATGCAGGGCCTCGAAGTGGGCCGGGTGGCGGGCATCGCGCCGCGCCCCGTCGGCGCGGCCGGGCGCCTGGAGTTCATCATCCGGATGGCGCTCCTCGACCGCTTCCCCGACGGCACGCCGCTCCGGCTGCCGCGCGGCGCCACCGCCGAGGTGACGTCGGGCCTGCTCGGCGGCGCCCAGATCACGCTCACCGTCAGTTCCGGCAGCGGCGGCTCCCTGGCCCCGGGCGACACGATTGACATGCGCCGCGGCACGTCGCCGCTCGAGGCCTTCGGCGCGCTCGCGCACGATCTCAAGGGGACGATCGAGCAGACGCTCATCTCCGCCACCGGCACGCTCAACTCGATCCGCGGCCTGGCCGACAGCCTCAAGGTCACGACCGGCACGGCGCGCCGCTTCCTCACCGCCACGCAGCCGGGGGCCGAGAAGGTCCTGGACGGCGTCAGCACCAACCTCGAACGGCTGCGCCTGGTCCTGGACAGCGCCAACGCGCGCACCGGCCTGACCTTCGCCCAGCTCAATACGACGGTGGCGCAGGGGCGGACGCTGCTGGCGAGCGTGGACTCACTGACCCGGTTGCTCATCGCGATGGGAGGCGAGAACCGGCCCGTGATCAGCGCGATGATCGCCAACTTCCGGAACATCTCCGCCCAGCTCGGCTACGTGCTGGAGCAGCTCAGCCGCCGGCCCCTGCGCTTCATCAGCGGCGTGAAGATCCCCGACAGCCTCAGCGTCGAGGGACGCCGCGCCGCGGCTGCCGAGAGCACCCGCCGGGCCACCTCCGTGCCGGACTCCGCGCGACGCCCGGCTCCGTGAGCAAGTTCGTCCTGCTCCACAGCCCGGCCTGGGACCCCGGCGGGGCCGCTGCCGCGCTCGACGCCGAGCAGATCGAGCGCCGGGCGATCACGGGGGCCGTCGCGAGGGCGGTGGACGACCGCCCCACCGTGCTGCTCCTCGACGAGACACTGCGGCGCCTTCTCGGAACGGCGGGGGTGCGCGCCGCTGCGGACGCCGGCGCGACCATCGTCGCGCTCGGCGCGCCGGGCGAGAGCGACGTGCCCGCCGACCTCCCGGGCATCGAGCTCGGCCCCGTGTTCCTGACCCACCCGGCGGGCCCGCGCCAGCTGTTCGCCGCCCTCAGGGCGGGCTACCGCGAGGCGGCCGCCCGCATCGAGGCCGCCCGTGCCCGCGCCGAAATCGCGGCCCGTTCCAAGGAGATCACGGAGCTGACCCGCATCGGGGTCGCCCTCTCCACCGAGCGTAACTACGACGTGCTGCTGGAGATGATCCTCAGCCAGGCCCGGCGCATCACGCAGTCCGACGGCGGCTCCCTCTACCTCGTGGAGGGGCGGGATACGCCCAGCCCCAAGCTCCGGTTCAAGCTGGCGCAGAACGACACGCTGCCCAACATGCCGTTCGTCGAGTTCACGATGCCGATGAACCACGCCAGCCAGGCCGGCTACGTCTGCTCCACCGGCGAGCCACTGGTGATCGACGACGTGTACTTCCTGCCGCCCGACGTCGAATACTCGTTCAACCGCAGCATTGACGAGCGCAACAAGTACCGGTCGAAATCCATGCTCACCGTCCCGATGAAGAACCACAAGAACGAGATCATCGGGGCGCTGCAGCTGATCAACCGCAAGCGCGATTCGGACGCCATCCTCTCGACGCCGGACGCCGTCACCGCCCAGGTCATTCCCTACTCTCGGCGCTCGGTGGAGATGGTGCAGGCGCTCGCCGGGCAAGCGGCCGTCTCGATCGAGAACAGCCTCCTCTACGAGGACATCGAGCGCCTGTTCGAGGGCTTCGTCACCGCCGCCGTGACCGCGATCGAACAGCGCGATCCGACCACCTTCGGCCATTCGGGCCGGGTCGCCACCATGACCGTGGGATTGGCCGAGGTCGTGCACCGCGCGGGCGACGGGCCGTTCCGCACGATCAACTTCACCCGCGAGCAGCTCAAGGAGATCCGCTACGCCGGCTTGCTGCACGACTTCGGCAAGGTCGGCGTGCGCGAGCAGGTGCTGGTGAAGGCGAAGAAGCTCTACCCGCCGGACCTGTCCCTGATCAAGAGCCGCTACGCGTTCGTGAAACGCACGGCCGAAATGGAGTACCATCGCCGTCGCGCCGATTTCCTCGCGGAGCACGGGCGGCAGGGCTACGAGGAGTTCCTCGGCACGCTCGATGCCGGCCACCGCGCGGAGCTCGAGAATCTCGAGCGGTTCCTCAAGACCGTATTGCAGGCCGACGAGCCGACGGTGCTGCCCGAGGGCAGCTTCGAGGAGCTGCTGCGCCTGCGCGAGAAGCGCTACAACGACGTGGACGGCCAGGCGCAGCCCTACCTCACCGACGACGAAGTGCGCTTCCTGACCATCCGGAAGGGCAGTCTCGACGAAGCCGAGCGGCTGGAGATCGAGAGCCACGTCACCCACACCTACCGCTTCCTGCTCCAGATTCCGTGGACCAAGGAGCTGTCGCAGATCCCGCTCATCGCCTACGGGCACCACGAGAAACTCGACGGCCGCGGCTACCCCCGGAAGGTCGGCGCCCCGGAGATTCCGCTGCAGACCAGGATGATGACGATCAGCGACATCTTCGACGCGCTGACCGCCGCGGACCGCCCCTACAAGCGGGCGGTCCCCCTCCAGCGCGCGCTGGACATCATGCAGGATGAGGTCAAGGGCGGCATGCTGGACAAGGAGCTGTTCGGGCTGTTCGTGGAGGGGAAGGTGTTCGAGAAGCTCGCCGAAAAGTGATGAGTGAGAGGTGATGCGTGATTAGGTGATGGGACCCCCTCACCTATTCACCTATCACCCATCACGCATCACCCATCACGTCTACCATATCCCCCCCCTCCCGGCGTCTCGACCGTCACCACATCGCCGGCCTCAAGCTCGACAGCCACCTTGGAGCCGACCTCGCGACCATTGACCAGGTTGCGGCCCGGCGCGCCATCGCCGCCCCCATTCAAACCCTTCGGCGCCAGCTTCCTCCGTTCCGTGATCAGGGACAGCGAACACGGTTCCAGCGCCCGCAGCTCGCGCACGACGCCGCGACCGCCGGCATGCAAGCCTGTCCCGCCTGATCCGGGTCGCAGCGCGTAGCGCTCCACTCTGATCGGCGCCTCCATTTCCAGGACCTCGATGGGCGTGTTCATCGTGTTGCTCATCCCGACGTGCACGCCGCTCGGACCTGGCCCGCCCCGGCTCGCCCCCTGCCCGCCCCCGATGGTCTCGTAGTAGGTCCAGTCTGCCGTGCCGAGGATGACGTTGTTCATCGTCCCCTGGCCCTGCGCGGCCACCTGCGCCCCCGCCTGCGCGAGGGCGAGGAACAGGAGGTCCGCGATGCGTTGGCTCGTCTCGACGTTGCCCGCGGCCACCGCCGAGGGCGCGCGCGCGTTCACCAGGCACCCCGCCGGAGCGGCGATCGCGAGGCACCGCGCCACGCCGCCGTTGGTCGGTACGTCCTCCGGGATGAGACAGCGCGCGACGAACAGCGCCGCCGATCGGGTGACGGAAAGCGGGCAGTTCACGTTTCCCTTCGCCGCCGGCGCCGTTCCCTCGAAGTCCAGCGCCAGCGACCCGCCGTCCACCTTCACCTTCACCCGGATCGGCAGCAGCGCGTCCGTGATCCCGTCGCCCTCGAGGAAGTCCTCCGCTTCGTAGGTCCCCGGCTGCAAGGCGCCCAGCGCCGCCCGGGTCCGCCGTTCCGCGTAGTCCATGAGGTCGCGCACCGCGCGCTCGAGCGCCTCGGCTCCGTACCGCCGCAGCAGCTCGTTCCACCGTTCGCCCCCGCGCTGCGCCGCAGCGAGCTGCGCCGCGAGATCGGCCCGGCGCAGCAACGGCTCCCGCATGCGGGACACCAGGTTGTCCACCAGCTCTTCGAGCAACTCCCCGTCCTCACCCACCCTGGTGGGCGGGATGACGACCCCCTCCTCATCGAGGCGGCGGGCGCCGGGCGGCATCGAGCCGGGCCGCGACCCGCCCACGTCGGCGTGGTGCGCCCTCACGACGGCGTAAGCGATCGGCGCATCTCCGCTCGCCCGTGCGTCGGTGCGCCCGTACGTCCGTGCGTCTGCACGGACGGCTTCGATCACGGTGATGTCCGGCAGGTGCGTGCCGCCGGTATACGGGTCGTTGAGGATCCAGACGTCGCCCGCCACCGCCCCCTTGCGGGCGACGGCGAGGACCGCATCGGGCATGGCGCCGAGGTGAACCGGGATGTGCGCCGCCTGCGCCACCAGCTCGCCCGCGGCGGTGAAGAGGGCCGCCGATGAGTCGCGCCGCTCGCGGATATTGGGTGAGCGGGCGCTCTGCACCAGCACCGCGCCCATCTCCTCCGGGATCGCGGCGAAGAGCTGCGCCATCAGCTCGCGCTCAATCGGGCCGAGCATCACCCGGCTCCACCACGATCGCGCCGATCCGGTTCACTCGCCCCACCCACCCCGGCGGGATCAGGGCCGTCGCGCTCCGGCCTTCGACCACCGCCGGCCCGGCCAGCACCTTCCCGTCGTTCAGACCGTCCCAGTCGGCGCCGGCGGCGTCCACCTCACCGCTCTCGAGGCGGAGGCGCAGCCGGGCCGAGCCGCCCATCGTCGAGCGCCGCGGCCAGCGCACCTGCCGCGCGCCCCCGGAGAGCGTTCCGACGGCCCTGAGCGCCACGACCTGGATCTCCCCTTTCGCATCGTGGTGGCCGAACGCCCGCCGGTGCACGTCGTGGAAGTCCTGCGCCACCTGTGTCCAGACGCCTTCCCCGCACGGCACGTCCAACTCGTAGCCCTGGCGGACATATCGGCACTCCGCGACGTATCGGATCGAGGCGCCGGGCAGCTGCTCCACGACGCGCGCGGCCAGCGGCGCGGCGAAAGCCGGCGCGCGCGCCGCGAACTCGGCCGCCGGGAGGTGCACGGAGACGGCGTGCTCGACCACGTCGTCGGCCGCCGCCATGCCCAGCGCGGAGAGCGCCCCCGCGTGCGGTGGAAACAGCACGCGCCGCACGCCCAGCAGCTCGGCCAACG
>Ga0326726_10002493_pt1 | contig 16889 bp, 11 predicted proteins | sample MHFenrmetagenome_2_FD_207603 | JGI IMG/M metagenome (GOLD analysis project Ga0326726, IMG submission 207603) | Lab enriched peat soil microbial communities from Michigan Hollow, Ithaca, NY, United States - MHF15MN | ecosystem: Environmental > Terrestrial > Soil > Wetlands > Peat | place: USA... | reverse complement strand
ATCCGTGGTTCAAGATTCCATTTCTCGAATTCGCGGTGGTGGGCGATCACAAAGTCACCTGGGAACTAAACCGGCACCAGCACCTGGTCACGCTCGCCAAAGCGTGGCTGCTCAGCCGGGACGAGAAGTATCACCGCGAACTGGTGGCCCAGTGGCGAAGTTGGATCCAGGCGAACCCCTATCCACTCGGGATCAACTGGGCGAGTTCGCTCGAAGTTGCCTTCCGCTGCCTGTCGTGGATTTGGATTGACCACCTGCTTAGCGACGCTCCGGGGCACGCCGATTTTCGCGCGGAACTGTTGCCGGCCCTGGCATTTCACGGGAGCTACGTCGAGCACTACCTGTCCACTTACTTCTCGCCGAACACGCATCTGCTGGGCGAGGCAGTGGCGCTGTTTTTCCTCGGAACTCTTTATCCCGGAATCGCAGCGGCGACTCGCTGGCAGCAAACTGGATGGAAGACCGTTCTGCAGGCGGCCAAGGACCAGGTGCGGCCGGATGGTGTGTACTTCGAGCAATCGTTGCATTATCACGTGTACGCCCTCGACTTGTTTCTCCAGGCGCGTCTGCTCGCGGAGAGAAATGCCGTGGAGATTCCCCCGGAGTACGATTCTACACTGCAAAAGATGCTCGATGTGCTACAGGCGCTCTCGCAGGCGGGCCCGCCCGAAGGTTTCGGTGACGACGATGGTGGCCGGGTTTTCAATTCGCGGCGCAATCACACGGAGGACATGACCGACCCCCTGGCCATTGGAACGTTGCTGTATGGGCGCAACGATCTTTGGGCAGTGCAGATGATTGAAGAATCCATCTGGCTGTTTGGGCAGAGCGCGGTGGAAACTCTTTCAGCGCGCAACGACCGTCCAACGCCACGTTCCGTTGCTTTCCCGGACGGTGGCATTTACGTTCTGGCAGATTCGCAACCGTTTCCGCAGCAACTCGTTGTGGATGCGGGCCCGCAGGGCGTCGGCCGCTGTGGACATGGACACGCCGATGCGCTCAGCGTGCGCCTCACCATGGATGGCCGCCGATGGCTGGGCGACGCGGGCAGCGGCGTCTACATTTCCGCGGACCCGAGCGATCGCAACGCTTTTCGAGGGACCGCCGCGCACAACACGATGCGCGTGGACGGTTTGGACCAGGCCGTTCCCGGCGACCCTTTCTCCTGGACCGCGATTCCCACGACGCGGGTCGACAACTGGAGCGCCGGAAAAACCTTCAGCTATTTTGCCGGCAGCCACGATGGCTATGCCCGGCTGGCGGATCCCGTGACCCCTTGCCGTTACGTCATCAAGATCAACGGTGGCCCTTGCCTGGTCCGCGATGTTGCGCTGGGCCGCGCCGAGCACGATCTGGAAGTGGCCTGGCACTTCAGTCCTGACTCTGACGTTCGCGAAGCTCGCAAGAACGTGTTGGTGGCCTCGAAAGCTGGAACCGAAGCGCCAGCGCTGAGCATGATCGTACCCGACGAAACAGAGTGGCAGATGGAGATCACGAAGAGCCTGATCTCTCCCGCGTACGGCAAGTTCCAGCCGGCGCCGCTGGTGCGCGCTCACGCCCGGGTGCGCCTTCCAGCTGAAATCGCAACCCTGTTGAGGGCCCATTCGGCCGGAATCCCACCAGATGGCAATCTGGTCAGCATGCGGCACGCGGCCGTCCAGGTCTACGAACTTGTCGAGCAGGACGCGAACCATGGCTTCTGCTTCGCGCTCGACAAGCGCCCATGGAATTTTGGCCCGTGGTTCTGCGACGGCGAGTTCCTCTACTGCCGGATTGAGCAGGAAAAGCTTGTCCACCTGATCATCGTGGGCGGGACCTACGTCGCGTGGCAGGGCCAGCCATTGCTGAAGGCGCCGGGCCCATCCGCGTTCTTCGAGTGGCGTAAAGGGAACACTGTGGTCCATGCTGAACCAGACCGGTTTTCGGTTTCGCCTTTGTTCCAGGAGCTGACGGGCGGTGCGAAATTGTCAGCCGAGGCCTTGAATACCACCTCTTCGACTCTCGCGGAGAAACGCTGAATGTGCGGGATCGCTGGAATTCTCGAATTCGGACGTGATGCCCGCGCGGACGCTGGCGCTCTGCGCGAGATGTGCCGGATCATCAGCCATCGCGGGCCCGATGACGACGGCTTCTACACGGACGGGCCCGTCGGCATCGGCATGCGTCGCCTGAGCATCGTGGACCTCGCCACTGGGCACCAGCCGATCTCCAACGAAGACGGCTCGATCACCATCGTGTTCAATGGCGAGATCTACAACCACCTCAGCCTGCGCGAGCAACTCATCGCTCGCGGACACAGCTACCGCACGAAGAGCGACACAGAGACGGTGGTTCACCTCTATGAAGAATATGGCCGCGACTGCGTGCAGCACCTGCGCGGTATGTTCGCCTTTGCGATCTGGGACCGCAACCGGAAAACGCTTTTCATCGCGCGCGACCGCCTCGGGATCAAACCGCTCTACTACCACCTGACGCGCGAGCGACTGCTGTTCGGTTCGGAAATCAAGGTCGTGTTGGCACATGGCACGACTCGCGCCGAGTTTGACCGCGCGGCCCTGCCCGAGTTTCTCGCCTTTGGCTATCTGTCGGGCGAGGAGACCTTTTACGTTGGGATGCGCAAGCTTCCGCCCGGGCACACCATGGAAGTGGGCGCCGATGGCCAGCCGCAAGTCCGGCAGTACTGGGATCTGGATACCTCGTCGCCTCACCAGTCGAGAGACGAAAACTACTACGTCCGCAGCTACCGCGAGCTGCTGGAAGGCGCTGTCAACAGCCACCTCATGAGCGACGTGCCCCTCGGAGTCTTCCTCAGTGGCGGCCTTGACTCGAGCGCCGTTGCGGCGCTGATGACGAAGATTCGTCGCGAGCCGATCGAGACGTTCTCGGTCGGATACCCCGAGCAGACTTACAGCGAACTGCCTTTCGCCCGCGTCGTATCTGACCACATCAAGTCACAACATCGCAAGGTCATGGTCAGCGAGCAGGATTTCTTCAACGCTCTGCCGCACCTGATCTGGCATGAAGATGAACCGATCGCTTGGCCGTCTTCCGTCTCGCTCTACTTCGTGGCTAAGCTGGCGCGGGAGCGCGTTACTGTGGTTCTGACCGGCGAGGGCAGTGACGAGACGCTCGCGGGCTACACCCGCTATGCCTTTACGCTGAAAAACGCGGCCCTGGACCGCATGTATCGCACCGTCGTTCCTGGCGCTCTGCGTCGAGGACTGCGCAACACTGTTGCCACTACTTCCCTGCTCGGAGCCACCCTGCGCCGCAAACTTGAGCACACGTTTCTGGCGAAGGACGGCGCTTCCTGGGCCTCTTTCTACTTCGACAACTTCTTTTCCGCATTCGGTGAAGCGGAGCAGGCCGGGCTGCTAACCAGCGATTTTGCGCGTCAGTTCTCAGGGAGCACCGCCTACAAAAATGTTCTGAAGTACTGGGAGCATTCCTCGGGCGAGATGCTGCAGCGGCTGCTCTACACCGACATCAAGACTTACCTTGTTGAACTGCTCATGAAGCAGGACAACATGAGCATGGCCGCTTCGATCGAGAGCCGCGTTCCCTTCCTCGATCACGTGCTGGTGGAGTTTGCGACTCGCATCCCGCGTGAAGTGCAGATCAAAGGCCTGGCTGGCAAGACCATCCTGAAGAAAGCGGTGGAAGATATTCTGCCGCGCTCCATCATTTACCGGCCGAAGCTGGGATTTCCTACACCTTGGAGCGGCTGGCTGGCAGGGCCGCGCCTGGAAACCATCCGCGAGATGCTGCTCGAACCGCGCAGCCTCGATCGCGGCTATTTTCGGCGGGAAGCGATTGAGCGCCTGTTCCACGAACATCGCACGAAGCATCGTGACAACTATGACCGCATTTGGCGGCTGCTCAACCTGGAACTGTGGCACCGAGTCTGCCTGGAAGGCGAACCGCACAGCGAAGCCAGTCAGCCCGAGATGCGTCTTGTTTCAACCGGCTAAATCTCTTGAGCCTTTCTCTGCGTCCTCTGCGGGTTTTCTCGGTGATCTCTGCGGTTTAAGATGTCGTGCTGCGAGCTAGGACCGACCCAGCAATCGCCGATACAGGTCAGCCCACTGCTCACGCACGACTTCCCACGTGTACTTGCGCGACTCCTGATACGCATTCTGCGCCAGCTGCTCAGCCAGCGCCGGATCGCGCAGGAGCCGAATCACATTGGCAGCCAGCGCTTTCTCGTCTCCCACCGCCGACAGCAATCCGGTACGCTCGTGCTTAACCAGATAGGGGATGGACTCGGGCGAGGTCGTCACCACCGGCGCCCCGGCTGCAAATGCTTCGATAATCGAAACCGGCATATTGTCGAGCCATGACGCATTGATGAAGATGTCCGCCCGGTCGTAATACTTTCCAATCTCCTGCCGTGAAGCCACTCCCGCGAAATTGACATCGGCGAGTTTTAGAGCTGCAACCAGCTTGCGGACCTCTGCTTCGAGCGGACCGCCCCCCACGAGATCGAGCCTGGCATCCGGGTAGGTCGTCTTCACTTCCGCAAACGCCTTCACCACCACGTCGACGCTGTAGTAAGTGGCGAACCCGCGCGTGCACACCAGGTGCGGCCGCAGCGGATTGCGCTCCCGGTAACGAAACTGGGAAAGGTCTACCAGGTTCGGCACGATCGCTGCTTTCAACCCGAACTCGCGGAAGACATCGACCAGGTAGCCCGAGGGAACCACGATTTGGTCCGTGCGTGACAGAATGAATCCTCCCGACCTGAAACGCTGGAGATGGTCGCGCGCCTCGCCGCTGCGGTAGTTGATCAGGGTTTTCCTGCCACGCAGCCTCGCAAAGAACCAGGCGGGTGCCGGCGCAAGCAGAAACGACCAGTACGACGCAGAAAAAATGTGGGCCACATCCACGTTTTTGAGTCCGCGCCAAAGACTGAGACCATAGATCGGCTCGCGCAGAACCGTCCGCAGCCCGGGAACCCTTTCCGCCCATGCCAGCACGCGCGGCAGCGTCGGATCGACGGCAATGAAACTCACTTCCACGTCCGGATCGCCTTGCCACATACGCATCAGCAGCTCTGCCTGAACCGCCTGGCCGCCGACGTAGCGCAGGCTGGGCGCGACGATCCCCACTTTTATTCGTTCCTTCGAACTCGCGTTAGCGGGTGCGCTCATGCCGCAGAAGCCCTCACTCCCTTCTTCTGCAGCAGGCTCTCATAAAGTTCCTGATAGCGATTCCGCACCTGTTCCAGGCCAAAGCTCTCTTCGACGAACTGGCGAGCATTATGTCCTAACCGTTCGCGCAGGGCGGGCTGTTTCAGCATTCGAACGACCGCCTCGGCGAATTCGGTTTCATTTCCGGGCGCTGCCAGCGCTCCGCGCTGGTCGTTGATCAACTCAGGGTTGCCGCCGCTCCGATAGGCAACTACTGGCAGACCTGCGGCCATCGCTTCCAGGATCACATTCGAAAGGCTCTCCGATTCGGAAGTCAGCAGCGCCACATCCATGGAAGCATGCACGGCCGGAATGTCGCGGCGATCTCCCAGAAATACGACTGCGTTTCTCAATCCGAGCGTCTGTGCCTCCTGTTCAAGCTCCTGGCGCAGCGGCCCATCTCCTGCCAGCAGGAACTCAACCTCCGGCATCTGTCGATGAATTTGTGCGGCGATGCGCAGAAACCCCGAGTGGTTCTTGTAGCGCGCGTTCATGCGTGCCACCATGCCGACCCGCAACCTGCCGGGAATCCGGGGCAAGGCCGGAGCAGGATCACCGAAAACCTCCGCCGGAAGCGCATTGCCGATTACGAAGAGCTTGTCGCGCGCCAAGCCGCTTTCGGCCAGACGCTCCGAGGCTGCGTGCGAGTTGCAGACGACCGCATCGCACCAGCGAAACGCGAGCGCCTGCGCCCGAAACTGCGCCGGAGTCAGAAGGTCCCCGATCTGGCGATGGCTGCCGATGACCACCGGCACGCGCGCCAGTCGCGCCGCCGGAATCAGAGTGAGATTGGTGTAGAAATCAAATGAGTGAGCGATCTGCACCCGGTTGCGGCGCAAGTGGCGGCTCAAACGCAGCCGCGTTCGCAGCGACGTCCATCCGTAGAGACTGCCGCCCAGGCGGAATTCCAGCACCGGACCGAGATCGTCGGCGAACGGACCACGACGCCGAACGCATCCTAGATGCAGGTGAAATTTCTCCGGGCTGAGATTCTGCGCAAGGATGGCGAACTGTCGTTCCGATCCACCAGTCTCGAAGGTATTGACCATCAGGAACAGGCGGGCGGCCGACTGGGCAGGCGGGCTCGGGGCTAGGCTGGCGGCATTGCTGGTGGCCACCAGGTCATTCTCCCACCGGGGCGGAAGCCAGGGCTGGAGCGGGACGGGACACTTGTCGTCGCGAGTCGGCGACGGCGGGAAGAGAGAACAATCCGGCTGGCCGGACGAACTTCTCCAGAAAATTGCGATGCCACAACTCGAACATCAGGAGGCGCCACAGGCGGCCGGTCATGGTGCGGCCACGATGCAGGTGATCGTCCATCAGCTTGCGGACGCCGTCGGCCACGAAGTAACCGCGATCGAGCGTGCGCGGCTCGAGCAGGATCATCAGCATGTCTTTGAGTTCGTTCCTCATCCAGTGAACGAGTGGCAGCGAGAAACCCTGCTTCTGACGATAGAGGACCTCGCGCGGCACTCCGACGCGTTCGGCGAGCTTGCGCAGGATGTATTTCTGTTTGTTGCCCCGCAGCTTCCATTCCGCCGTCAGGCTGGCGGCGTACTCGACGAAAACGTGATCGAGGATCGGCACACGGACTTCGAGCGAGTTCAACATGCTCATCCGGTCGACCTTGGTCAGGATATCGGCCACCATGTAGGTCTTGGTATCCACGTACAGGATCTGACTGACGGGATCCTTGGCTGGAGCCTGCGCAAAGTACCTGCGCAACACATTGCCCGGATCGTCGCTGCGCCGCAGAATCTGGCGGAAGTCGTCCGATAGCAGCGGCGTGTCGCGTTCGAACGCGGGCACGAACGACAGGCCGTCCACGTAGCGTTCCTGCCAGGGCAGCGAAATGTTGTAGCTGAATTTGCGTCCCTGTAGGCCGTTCGGCAGGCGCGGAAAAACCTGGTCGCGGTAAAACTTGCGTGCCCACTCGGGGATGTGTTCAAAGATGCGCCGGTTCGCGTGGATGCGGTAGCGATCGTACCCGCCAAAGATTTCGTCGCCACCGTCGCCGGAGAGAGCCACCGTCACGTGCCGCCGCGCCATCTGCGAAACATAGTAGGTGGGCAGCATGGAGGAATCGCCGAACGGCTCTTCGAGCGAACTGGTCAGATGTTCGACGGTCTGCACTACGTCCGGCTCCAGAATCATCTCGTGATGATCGGTGCCAAACTTGCGGGCGACGATGCGGGCATAATCGGCCTCGTTAAAGTCATCTTTCTTGAAGCCGATCGAGAAAGTCTTGACCGGGCCCGAGCTGGCACGCGCCATCAGCGCGACGATGGTTGAAGAATCAGTTCCGCCGCTGAGGAACGCGCCGAGCGGAACGTCCGAGATCAACCGGATCCTGGTCGCTTCCAACAGCCGATGCTCCAGCTCTTCCAGGCATTCTTCTTCGCTCTTGGGCGAGCGCGTTCCGAACTCCGGCAGATCCCAGTATTGGCGGACTCGAACCTCGCCTTTTTCGAACTCCAGCAGGTGTCCCGGGGGCAGCTTCTGAATTCCCGTGAACGCGGTGATCGGGTCGGGCACATAGCCGTAGTACAGGTATTCGAGCAGGCCCTGCGAATTCACCTCCGCCAGTTCCGGCGCGACTGCGAGGATCGACTTGATCTCGGAGGCGAAATACAGCTTGCCGTTGTGGAGGGCGTAATGTAGCGGTTTCTTGCCGAGGCGGTCGCGCGCCAGAATCAGCTTGCGTTTGTGTTTGTCGTAAATTGCCAGCCCGAACATGCCGCGCAGCTTCTGCACACACTCGGAGCCCATCTCCTCGTAGAGGTGAATGATGACTTCGGTATCGGTTTTTGTATAGAAACGGTGGCCGCGTTTTTCCAGTTCCGGGCGCAACTCGAGAAAGTTAAAGATCTCGCCGTTGTAGACAATCCAGGCACTGCGATCTTCGTTGTAGACGGGCTGGTGCCCTCCGGAAAGGTCAATGATGCTGAGCCGCCGCATGCCCAGGCCCGCGCCGTCAGCGACATAGATGCCCTCGTCATCCGGACCGCGATGCACGATCTGGTCGCACATCTGCCGCACGAGAGCCTCGTTGATATTGCTCTCACGGGTTGCGCTGACGACTCCGGCAATTCCACACATGATCTGCTTGCTATCCTTTCACACCGACGGGGGCCGAGTTCCATTTGTCCGCCGCCACTGGCAAACTTGCGATCGGCTTGAAACGGTAATCGCGATATCCGCCCGGATTCCCTTCCCTGCCATCGCAGGCGGCGAGAATAATGTTGGTCATTTCGCGCGCGGTCACAAAGTGCAGTGTTTCCTTTCGTTCCGCTGCGCCGCTCACCAACTCCTCGAGGAACCTCCGAAATGAAGCGCCAATCACCGCGTCGGCCTGGGTGGGATCCATGCCGTGGCTGTGCACTTTAATGAACAACCAATCAGGTCGTCCATGCACGGTGATGCGCGCGCGCTTCCACAAGGCAAGCCGAGGCAGAGTCATCGGATTGCGCCGCGTGATCGCGCTGGTTTCGAACAGCAGTCCCGGCGAACGCACCGCCGCTTTCCAGTCTGCCAGTAGCGGTCCCTGAACGATCAAGGGGAACCTTTGCGGTGGGCGGTTTGCAGAAAGATCATGCCCCTTTCTATGGGGGGCAGCCTGTTCCAAGGGGAGCGCGCATTCATACAACGAATTCGTCTTGGCGGTTTGCGCGGGATGGTGCAGGCCGGCAGGCAGCGTGAAGTCGGCGTAGCAACCGGTGTCTGCCAGGACCCGCATTTCCGAATCGACACCGCAAAAGCGCCCGCCAGCCGAATTCGCCAGCGCAAAATTTCCATGGACGAATGCGTAGCGCGGCTGATCGGAGCCCTCTTCCACGGCCAGGCAGCGATGGCGAAATGCCAGCCGGTCGCGGATCTCTGCCAGCAGGCGCCGCGTATTCTCGCCCGTATCGGGCTGCGTCATTCCGTGATGCAGATGGATTTCTACCTCGCCCCAGCCGGCATGACAGTGATCCGCCAGCATCTGGAGCAAGCCCTCGTCGTATTGCTCAGCGGGATAGAAGTAGGTATGGACAAAGGGCCGGCCCTCGTGGTCACGCCAGCGATCCACGGCCTCTGGATATTCGCGGCTCCACCATTCCAGGCGGCGCTCCTGCTCCGGGCGCGGGACACGCTTTCGGCCATCTTCCGGATCAATCGCAGGCTCGAAATGGTCCGCCATCGCGATCACGAGATGCACGGGTCCGCGCGGAGTTGCGCTTAGTGCTCGCCACGTTGCTCCCGGCAAGACCTTGCTGGCGTAGCTGATCTTTTTTGCGAATCTCATCGTGATCTTCGGCCGGTCATCTTATCCGCGCCGCGAAGGCTTGCGGCCTCGTACGGCGATCGAAAACTCGCCGATGCGCAGGTCTTCCATGCCCATCGCTTCATACCAGCGGAACACCTGTTCGTACGTGTGCTTCGATTGGTAGCGAGGGGAATACCAATCGAAGGTATCGAGCATGCGCGCTTCCGGATTTTTCTGACGGTTCACCGGAAACACATGATGCACCGCTCCCGCCACCGGACGTCCCACCACCGGCACACGCCGCAGCCCGCGCTCCAAGTGATAGAAGAATGGGACGGCAACTTTCAAGATCCCGTGCAGCGTTTCGGGCTTCATCTTATGTGTGTACCGCCGCCAGAAATCGCTGAAGCGGTACCACTTGTTGTAGCCACTGTATAACCACACGGCGAGCACTCCGCCGGGCTTCAGATATCTGTCGAGCGCCTTGACCGCCGCTTCGCAATCGGGCGTGTGGTGCAGAACACCCACGCTGTAGATGATGTCGAAGCTCTCCGGAGCAAAGGGCAGCGAGAAGACATCCGCCTGAAAAGCAACGAAGTCGCGGTCGGCAAGATTCTTGGCGGCAACTTCTGCGGCCGCGCTCAGGTCGATGCCCACCACCCGCGCTCCCCAGCGGGTCGCCACCTCGGCGAATCGTCCCATACCGCAGCCCACATCGAGCACGAGTTTGCCCTTCAGTTCCTCAGGCCGCAGGGCGGTCTTCATGCGGAAGTGCCGTTCTGACTCGCGGACCTCATCGTTATCGAGCTGCGTCTTCTGATACCGGTGCCACTGAAATCCAAAACTGGCGGCGTAATGCTGGGCGTCCACGAAACGCGCGATGCCCTGCACGTTCGGATACGTGCGCTTGCAAGCAGGGCATTGGTAGCCTCCCGCCTGATCGTTCTCCAGTTCCGACCCGCAACTCAGGCAACGCAGAATTGCCTGCAGGTCAGCGGACAGGGGTGACTGCACCTGTTCTTCCGTAATCGGCATAGGTCTCCAGGAAATGACGCGGCCTCTTCAGCGGCGGGGCCGCCGCACCGGGTTGCTGCTCTTGCTCCCGTTCTCTCACCGTTTGCAGCAACGTCGACGTAAAAGCTACCGCAAAATAGGGGAAGAACTGATAAGCCTCGGGCGCGAACAGCGCTCCCACCACGAATCCAACCAGCGAACTGTGTAGCGCTCCTACAAACAGAACTATGTCGGGATCGAGATTCTTGGTCTTTCGCAGGATCCTCAGATTCTTGAATCCGCGTCCAAAGAACATCAGATAGAGAATCAGGGCCGGGATGCCTCCCTCCACGCAGATCTGGAGGTAGGTCATATGCACTTCGTGCCAGATCCCGGAATAGGTCATGAAGTTGTTGATCCCGATGCCCAGAATCGGGTAATGCTCGATGCCATCCAGCGCCCGCAGCATAAGGTACTTGCGGTCCTCATAGGATCCGTAGGCCGATTGATCGGTGGAGCTATCGCCGGAGAGAGCGGCAAAGCGGTCGTACAGTTTACCGCCGGCTACCGCCATAAGCAGGACGCCGATAAAGCCGGTGGCCACGATGAGGTAGAAACGTCTTCCTCGAATGCCAAAGTGCCACAAGGTCACCGTTCCGCAAATCATCAGATTAAGGAAACCAGCTCGCGAAGCAGTCAGGAACAGCGCCGACAGCATGATGAGCATGCCAGACATCCACAGCACCTTCACGAAGACACTTCGGGCCGAAACCAGGAAAGCGAGCGCAAAGGGCAGCGACAGCACGATCGCGAACGCCAGGTCGTTCGGGTTCGAGTAGATGCCGCCAATCACTCCCTCCAGACGGGGGCGACCCCAGCCCTTGATCATGGAAACGGCACAAATCATCACCACCGAAGCGGCCTGGATATAGATGATCCTCCGCAAACGATCAAAGGTCGTGATCAACAGGAAAATGAGGACCCAAACGACGAAGATCTTGGAGTAATCGATGGTGTGGGAAACGGCGCCGCCTTTCCAGATCGGCGAGAGAAAGCCGCTCACGAAAAGCAACCCAATCAGGGCCAGGAGTAGTCGGCCTTCCTTCGGAATGTCTTTGAATGTGCGCTTGGTCTTCCCCAGACTGTTGTACAGGCCCCACAAGGCGAGGATGGCAGTAATTTTGGCGAGTGGAAGAATCTTGAGACCCGGGATCCAGTCCTCCGGCCGGGCACAGTACACGACGAAAAAACCACTCAACCAGAAGAACGCGGACCTGGTTGGGTCTCCGACCGCCCTCCGCCAGCGCGGGATTTCCGCCGCCACTGCCGTTCCGTTATCGCCGATATCCACAAACCCTCTTTTCTTCTTTACGCCGTGCGCGCCGGAACCCGGCCCGGTTGCCCGTTCTTATTCTCTACCGCCGATCGCAGTACATCGCTGAAGCGCTCGCCGATGGCCGGCCAGTCGTAGCGAGAGGCCGTCTCCGCCGCTGCCTTCTCATAGCGCCGGCGCAGCTGCTTGTCTCGCAACAGCATGATCACCGCCTGCGCGAACGACCGCGCGTCGTCGGCCAGCATGATGTCACGGCCATGATGCACATCCAGGCCTTCGGCACCGACGGTGGTCGAGACGACCGCTTTCTCCGTCGCCATCGCTTCGTAGATTTTCAGGCGCGTTCCGCCGCCGATTCGCAATGGCACAATGACTACCGCCGACTGCCGCAAGTGTTCCACCACGGAAGGCACTCGGCCGGTGACTTCGATGGCATCCGAAGCCCATTTCTTCACTCTGCGGTCGGGATTGCGCCCCACGATGCGCAGCCGGGCTTCCGGCACTTCTGCCTTGACGACAGGCCATATTTCATTGGCAAGGTATTCCACGCCGTCCACGTTGGGTTCCCAGTCCATCGCGCCGACAAAGGTCACGACGGGACCTGGCTCAGGCGCCGCAGGATCGGGACGATATTCACCGAGATCCACTCCGGTCGGCACCACGGTCACACGATCTGCGTCCACCCATTGCGTCATCAGCGCGCGGTCACTCTCGGAGACAGCGACGACGTGATGGAACTTGCGAACTTCGCCCTGCTCGTAGCGCAGCATTTTGGTCAGTTCCATCTCGTACATCATCTTCTTCACCGGATTGGTGGCCGTCGCCGCGTGCCTCCGCCAGATTTCGCTTTCCACGTTGTGCTGGAACAACACGCACGGGATGCTTAAGTGTTCGGGAAAATTCACGGCTGCATCCAGGAAGTCGCACACTGCCACCCCGAAGCGTTGCTCATGGAACCAGGTACGCAACTGATCCTGCACCTGGAAGCTGGCGAAGCGACTCACGGCATACGGCGGCTGGGAACTCAGGTGGGCCAGGTAATCCAGGCCACGCGAAATTCCCGAACGCTCCCGCTTTCCGGTACACACTGCCACCGACCCGGGCAGGCGTTGCCGCAACTCATGTTCGTACCCCGGGTCCACCGCACCTCCGTAGTATGAGTAGAACGTAAGTTCATGGCGCGAGGACAGATACCGCAAGATGTGGTACGTGCGGATATTGCCCCCGTTTTCGACCGGCAGAAGCTTATCGGCTTTGACCCAGAGGATTCGCATAATGGTTCAGCGAGCCCAGACCGCCTTTCTGCCCGTCACAAAGTTGATGAACGCCAGCATCGCGGCGGAATTCAGAACCACGAAAGTGCGTGCCGCGTCGCCCACTCGCGACAACGGCCCGATCTTCATGCCCGCGAGCGCCGCAAGACTCAGCGCATAAAATCCAAGTTGTGCCCAGAGCGCGGCCCGATAGAGCGCCTGGGGCAAGAAAAACGAAGCCAGTAACAGCGCCACTAAGGCGAGCGGCGCCACCAGGCGGGAAAGCTTGTGGCTGACGAACTCGAATCGGATCGGATTCTCCGCGCTCAGTAGCCATGGCGCCAGTTGCAAGAGTTGATAGTTTCCGCTGAGAGTACGAACCTTCCGGGAAAACTCGCGCCTGTCTCCGAGGTCCGGCAAGTCCCAGGCCCGGGCGCGGGAGTCAAATACGACGCGGGCTCCTTTTCGCATTACCTGCATGGGCAGCAACACGTCGTCGAGGATGGTTCCTTCGGGCAGCGGTTCGAGCAGGCTGCGGCGCGCACAGTAGAGCGCCCCGGTCGCGCCTGCGACCGACCCGGAAGCCGATTCCAGTTCGCGGATCTTTTTTTCGATGCGCCAGTACAACCCCATGCCCTTTTCCGCTTCTCCGCTTGCCGGGTCTCCCAGCATGAGCTCGCCACTCACACAGCCAACCGACGGGTCGGCAAAATTCTCGACCAGCAATCGCAACGCCGCCGGTTCGATCACCTGACGCGCGTCCGTGAACAACACAATCTCCCCACTCGCCAACTTCATGCCATCATTCAGGCCCCGCGCCTTCCCATGCGACTCCGGCTGGAGCAGGGTCTTCACCCGGGCATGGTCGCGGAAGCCGGCCAGGATCGCTGCCGTCCCGTCGCTGGAACCGTCGGACACCACTACCACTTCCATCTTCTCCGGGGGATAGTCGAGCGTCAGCAGATTTTCGAGCTTGCGGGCGAGCCCAGCCTCTTCATTGCGAACCACCATGACCGCCGACACCGAAGGCTCCCCAGCACCCCGGCGCACCGGCCGCGGCGCCCATCGACTGCGCAGCCACAACCAGGCCGCGTACCCCAGGTAGGTGTAACCGATGGTTGCGGCCGCGATCCAGAACACCCATTTCATTGCGCGCCCCGGCGCAGCAAAACAATCTTGATGGTCTGGAACATGATCAGCAGATCCAGCCCAATCGAAGCGTTCTTGATATAGAACAGGTCGTACTGGAGCTTTTCGCGAGCATCTTCCACGGTGCTGCCGTACTTGTATTTAACCTGCGCCCACCCCGTAAGCCCTGGACGCACCATGTGTCGCACGCCGTAATACGGAATCTCGATCGAGAGACGTTCCACGAACTCGGGACGTTCCGGCCGCGGCCCCACAAACGCCATGTCACCCTTCAGAACGCACCACAGCTGCGGAATCTCATCCAGGCGGGAAGAACGCAGGAACCGGCCCGCCCGGGTAACCCGTGGATCGTTCGCTCCCGCCCACTGCGGACCGTTCGCAGCCTCGGCATCCTGCCGCATGGTGCGGAACTTCACCACCTTGAAAATATGCCCGCCCTTCCCCACTCGCGTTTGCGTGTAGAACACCGGACCCTTGGAATCAAGCTTGATGATCAGCATCACCAGAGGCCACAGGGGCGCGCTTAGAATCAGGCCGACCATGGAGATTGCGATCGACAGGGAACGCCGAACCAGCCTGAACATAGAGCTGCGGCGAAAGCCCTCGGCAAACACCAGCCAGCTGGGATAGAGATTCTCGACCTCGATCTTGCCCGACATTTTTTCGAGCCAGGAAGTTGCCTCCTCGATCTTGACTCCACGCATGCGCAGATCGAGCAGTTCCCGCATGGGGATCGTCCCGCGGCGGTCGGGCATCGCCACAATCACGCGGTGAATTCTTTGTTTGTTGACCAGTTCCATCAGGTGTGCGGCCACCGACTCGCGTGTCACCGCCCCTTCGAGCTTTCCTGTCCAGCTGGCAACTTCGACGCCCAGTTCGGGATTCTGGCGCAAGCCCTGCACCAGGCGCTGGGCTCGGTCGCCCGTTCCCAGAACGTAGATGCGTTCCACCAGAATGGGCAACTGCACGAGCCAGCCGAAGCCCATCCGCCACCCAATCAGGGTGACCGTGAGAATCAGCAGGCCCACCTCCGAGGATCCGTTCCTGAGCAGACCTTCATTGGGGCGGAAGTAACTGACGGCCGCCAGGACAAACGCCAGCAGGCCCGGCACCAGCAGCAAGCGGAAGTAAAGTTCATTTTTGGTATTGACCAGGGAGGTGTCGTACAGGTCGAACCAGTGGGAACAGAGCAAGACCGCGGCCGTGAGTGCCAGGATCTTGAAGTACCCGAACTCGATGTTCAGAACGATGTAATAGTCGTCCGGATGCGCCAGGAAAGCGCCCAGCAGGAGCGAGCTCCATACGATGAGCGCTTCTCCGATCAGCAGAATCAACTTACGGATCGGGTAATAGACATTGAAGAGCCGGATCACCCATTCCCTCGGTTCGTCCTAGGCGGGGCTGCTGACTGCTTCGCCGTAGTAGTATTTCGATTGAGGAAGCTGGTCGGCGGGTATGCCGTTGAGCACCACCCCGATCAGCAATTTGTCCTGGAACTCCTCCCGGGCACGCCGGGCCAGATCCGATGGCGTTGCATTGGACCGCACCACCATGAGGACCCCTTCGCAGAAATTCGCCAGCAGCGTAGAGTCCGCGACCGGAATGACGGGGGGCGTGTCCAGGATGATCCAGTCGAACAAGGGCTCGACCCGCTGCAAGAAGAGCTTCAGCCGGCCGTTGGCCAGCAGTTCCGCCGCGCCCGAGACCTGCCGTCCCGCCGGCACGAAGAACAGGTTGTCCATGGGACCGCGCTGCATGATCGCGAACTCGTCGCACTCTCCCAGCAGATAGTCGGACAATCCAGGAGTCTGACTTGCACCCAGGTGGCGGTGCATGCCGGGACTGCGCAAGTCGGCATCGATCACCAGGGCGCGGCGTCCGTGTTGCCGCACGATCACCTGCGCCAGATTAGCGGCGACGAACGACTTGCCCTCCTTGGGCAGCGCGCTGGTCACCATCAACCTTTTCAAGGGCAGCTTCTCCCGGATCTGGTAAAGCCGGGAACGCAGGGTACGGAACTCTTCCGCACCTTTGCGATTCTCGTCTTCCTGAAAGAACAGCATGGTGCGCGAGTCCGGGCTCCAATTCGCCAGCGGACAGCGGGCCAGCAGCGTTTCGTAGCTGAAGGCGGACGGGGCCATCGCCGGCATCACTGCCGTCTGCGGGCGCGCAGGCTCGGGCATGCTCACGGGTTGTGGTTCCGGCTGCTCCAAGGCAGGCTCGACGTGTCCCCCCAATGAAGTTGCTCTTTCCTGTTCGGCGCGTTTCAAAGCGTCATGGATTCGGCTCATAGTTTCCTTTCCTTGGGGAGATCTTGTTCGGATTCGCGCACGCGGTCGGCAAGTGTCGCCAGCGTACGCAGGGCTTCTACTAAATCAAACTTTTCCGGAGACGCGGGTGGAACCACAGGCGTAATCGCCGCTGCGGCGGTGCCATCGCTCAAGTCGAAATCCTTGGCCACCGAGTCCACAATATCGGACGCGACCGTTTTCTTCTGATCCACGAAAGCGCTCACCAGGCAGTGCTCGCACAGCAGGTTGATGACGCGTGGAACACCGCTGGAATAGCGGAACAGGGCCATCATGGCCTCGGGCTCGAAAATCGCCTCGCCGTTGGAGCCCGCGATGCGCAGGCGCTGGCTGATATAGGACTTGGTCTCATCGAGGTTGAGCGGATGGGTCTTGGCGCGCAGCGTCAGCCGCTGCCGCAACTGCCGCAACTGGGGT
>Ga0326726_10002492_pt1 | contig 16893 bp, 13 predicted proteins | sample MHFenrmetagenome_2_FD_207603 | JGI IMG/M metagenome (GOLD analysis project Ga0326726, IMG submission 207603) | Lab enriched peat soil microbial communities from Michigan Hollow, Ithaca, NY, United States - MHF15MN | ecosystem: Environmental > Terrestrial > Soil > Wetlands > Peat | place: USA... | reverse complement strand
GCGGAGATCTCCCGCGCGGCAACCGGCGTGCGCCAGGCGAGCGATGGCGCGAAGAACATCCCAGAGACCACGCGTGTCAGAACGTTCCGCGAGCACGCTGAGCGCTTCGATGCTGTAGCTGTCGCGGTACACCGGATGCCACACCGGCACCAGGCGCCGCGACTCGGCAAAGAGCAGAAACAGGATGCGGTAGACGATCGTCAGCGCCTGCTCGAAGGAGTCGGCCGGCACCGACGGCCTGCGAGCTCGCGTCGGCCGGACCAGTGCCGTCAGCACGTCCGCGGACGCCGAGAGCACGCCGTCTTTCAGGGACCGGCAAACACCGGCGCCATAACGATCGGATTCGTGAACGAGCGTGTCGAGCGCCGACGGGAATCGACTCAGCACGAACGAGAAGGCGGCGAAGGCGCGCTCGTCGTCGGCGACCGTATCGAGATCGAATTGTGTGTAACGCCGGGAGTGAGGCCGGGCCGCATCCATGACCCGAAGCGAGGCGCCGTTGAAGAGCGCACACCATCGCGTCGCGCGGTGCATGGCGTGCGTGACCCCGGCGCGCCACAGCGTCTCGAGCGGCTCGCACCACGGCGCGATGATGAGCACGACCGGTTCGCCGCCCGCATCGACGGTCGTGACGAGGACTGTTCGGTCCAGCGCGATGTCGCGCGGCGCGGCGAAGCCCATCACACCAGTGAGCGGTGCGGCGCCCAGGCCGAGCATGGCGCGGAGACTCGAAGCCGGCCCGAGGGATTGACTGCGCCGCCGCGCGTCCCCAAAGCGCCGCCAGGCCGCGTTCATGTCGCCGATGGCGGCGTCATTCGTCAGCTTTTCTTCGAGAAACGACTCGGAGAGCAGATGGCCGGCAAATCCAGGAAGCATCAGCGGGAAGGAAAGAGGACGAGCCGCAGCCGGGGCCGCGATCTCGTGTCGATGCCGGCAATAGATTCGAGGAGCGCGATCCGTTGCGCGATCGCCTCGGACATCTCCGCCAGTGCGGCCTGATCTGCCGCCTGCGCGTGCGCGGCTCGTCCGTCGAACAGGCCGGGCTGAATGCCGGTTCGCGAGCGCGAGTCGACCGACGACTGGATGGCCCGCTCGCGCGCGAGCCTGGCGCCGACATATCTGCGCGCGGCTTCGGCGGCGTGACGTCGCCACTCGTCAGCGGCTGACTCCACATCCTGGACGAGAGCGGTTGCGGTCAGCCTGGCGACGGTCGCTTTCAGGGCGGAGCGGCTCGATGGCGAAGACGTCAGGACTGAAGCCGTCGCGACGACCTGCGTGGCAGCCAGCCGCCCGACGCCATCCTCGACGTCTACTTCCCAGATGAGCAGAATTCGCCGGCCGAGCCGCTGTCGCGTCGATCGATGGCGGGCAAACGTGATCAGCGGGCGATCGCTTTCGAACGTCGGCCGGTGGGGCAGCGCCGCCGGCGCCGCCAACGCGCGCAGGACACGCAAGCGCGCGACCTCGGCGGAGACGTCCGCCAGGCCGGACGGAAGCACCTGCTCCGTCGGCATCGCCGAGTCGTTGCCGAAGGGATCTGGCGCGCCGATTTCGGTTTTGGCGTGAGCGATGCGCTTGCGCAGGTCCGCAAGCAGCTGTTCTTCGCCCGTACCGGCGGCCACCAGGTGAAACGCATGGACCGTGCGTCGCTGGCCGATTCGATCGACGCGTCCGATCCTCTGCTCGAGCCGCATGGGGTTCCACGGCAGCTCCAGGTTGATGACGATACGGCATGTCTGATGAAGATTGAGTCCCTCGCCGGCCGCATCCGTCGCCAGAAGGATCCGGCGCCGGCCCTCCGTAAACGCCCGAAGCACCGCGGTTCGCTCGTGACGCGGGAGGCCGCCGTGCAGAACGGCCACCGGCTCCTGAATCAAGCGGGCAACGTGCGCGAGGGTGTCTCGATATTCTGTAAAGACAATGACTGGCTCGGCGATTCTGCGGATCAGCCGGCCGATCGCCGCCACCTTGGTTTCGCGTCCGGCGGCGGCTGCCGCCGCGGCGGAGATCGATGTCAGGAGGCGCCGCTCCTGATCCGCATCCTGCAACGCGAGAACGGGCTGCCATGGAGGTGCGTCGTCGGCGCCGTCAAGTTCGCCATGCACATCGAGCGGGAGCGGCAGCTGCGCCGGCGCGAGGGGCGCGGGCGCCAGGGTCTCCAGCCGGCGCGCAATCGACAGGTTCAGCGCCTGCGCGCTCGAGAACGCGCGCTTCCGCAGCACCGCCAGAGCGATCCACGCGTCGCGGTCGACGTCGCCGCGTTCGGTGCGTACCGCTCGTTCGAAGTCGGTGAGCCGCGCATGCATTCGACGCTCGGCGGCGCTCGACCGCACGAGCAGTCGATGCGCGCGGCGTTCGACGGCGGAGCTCAACTCGTGCCGCGTCCGCCTGAACACAAGCAGGCGGTCGCCATGACCACCGATTCCGCAGAGTGATTCGAAGGCCTTCGTGTCGCCGCTATGCGGCGTGGCCGTGAGGAGGATCACGTAGCCCGCGTGCGACGCGACCGAAGCCACCGCGCCGTGGCGATCGCCGGCGTTCGCGACCCGATGCGCCTCGTCGATGATCACGACATCCCAAGGTTGAGCGGCGACCGCACGCAGGACGTCCGGCTGCTTGACGTAGTCGACGGACGCAATGGCCACCGGCCAGGTTGTCCACGGATTCACGCCCGGCCGCAACGTCGCGACGCGCTCACGCACGCCGCGGAAGTCGACGATGTCGGCGCGGATATCGAAGCGGTCGAGGAGTTCCTGCGCCCACTGCTCGCGCAGGCCAGGCGGCGTCAGGATCAGTACCCGATCAGCTGCGCCACGCGATCGCAGCTCGGCGACGATCGCGCCCGCCTCAATCGTCTTCCCCAGGCCCACATCGTCGGCCAGCAACAGCCGGCATCCGAAGCCGCGCACGACGGCGAGCGCGGGTTGTAACTGATGAGGAAGCAGGTCGATGTTCGCGCTCGAAATGGCGCGCAGCTCGCCAGGCAAACCCTGCTGGAGCCGGCCGCGCAGGGCGCGCCGCCAGCGGACGGCCCCCACAAACCGAGGGACATGCGACAAGGGAATGCGATCGATGGCATCGAACGGCGCCAGCAGCCGGCGCTCGACGCCGTGGTTGGTTGCCGTCGCGCCGGCCATCGTGACGAGCTGGCAGCCGTCGAAGGCTTTCGTGTCGACCACTCGCCAGCGATCGCGGCGGGCGCGGACGAGTTCGCCGACGTGAAAGATCTGCATCGACTAGACGATGGCTTGGTGGGGAAGAACGCCACGTCGATCGAGGGAAGGTCCGAATCCGGCCTGTTTCATCGCGTCGCTGGCCACGGCACGACTCCACGTGGCAATCGGCGTGCCCGTCGGTACGTGGATCGCTCTAGGGCCGCGCCGCCACGTTCGCGCCTTCGGTGACGCGATCAAGCGTCATCGTCTGTACATCCAATCGATAGGCGGCTCTTTCCGGAGCGAGTGCGCGCAACGCGGCATTTCCGGGTCCTCGATCGTAGACGACCCACACGGGCGCCGTGGCCAGGTCGGGCTCGTTGCGCGTGAGCGCCAGATGCGGATTGTGCTGCGGGGGATAACTGACGAACACGATCGCCTTTCCTGGCGGAATTGTCGCCAGCGCCGACTTGGCGGCCCGATGGAAGCCCGTCCGCTGGTCGATGACCTCGCGCACCCGTACGAGATCGCGGATGCCGAGAGGGAAGAACAGAACTCCGACGGCGAGCGCCGCGTTGGCGGCGGGCGCAGGCCAGCGGCCGGCGACTTCTTTGCCGAGGCCGCCCAGCAGGTGCAGCAGGCGGCCCAGTTCGCGGGCGCCGAGAAAATAGAGTATCGGCAGCAACTCGACGTAGTACACGACCCACATCGCCGGGTGCGCGAAGGTCAAGTACGCGATCAGCACGAGGCCGATCGACCAGAGGCCCGCGACTTCCGCCCCTCTCGGACGCAGCACGCCGATAAGAATCAGCACGACGAGCGCCAGACGCCACCCGTCGGCGCACCACCTCACGAGGGCCGCGACTCGCTCCAGTGCCGCCGACGGCACGGTCGCCGCGACATAAGGCTGGTGGACCTGCTTCGACCACTCACCGACCGCCGCGATCTCGGGCGGAAGCGCCCGGAGGGGCGGGGTTGGATCGACGCCAAAGCCTGGCTTGTCGAACGGGAAGTAGACGCGCGAGTACTCGGAATACGGGTCGCGCCGCCACTCGCCAAGCGTCTGCTGGTTCCAGACTGGACCGATCGAAAGAATCGTGACGCCCAGGAGGGTGGGCACCACAAGCACCTTCCACTCCTTGGTCTCGATCGTGCGACGGAGGACGATGAATCCAATCGGCACCGCGAGCATCGCCATCGTCAGCGGCCGCGCCAGGATGCCCCACGCGAGCGCGGCGGCGACGCACATGAGATACGCCGTGCGGCGTGTATCCTGCCAGCGAAGCGTCGCCCACACGGCCACCAGCCACGTCGTCGTGCTCGTCGCTTCCGAGAAGTACGACGCGGACCAATACAGCGTCACCCAGGCCGTGGTCCACAGCCACCACGTGAGCAGGGCCGTCCACTCGTTGGCCAGCCGGCGGGCCAGCCAGAAGATCAGCATGCCTGAAATACCAGCCAGCACAACCGGCATCAGACCAGGCAGGCCGAGCCAGATGCCGGGCACGAGCGTCAGCGCGTGCGCGGGCGGATATTTCGCGAAGACCGCAGGCTCGATGAAGACGTGCATCTGCTCGAAGAACGACGCGAGGGGCGGTGAGGCCGCTGTCCAGTGCCCGCGGGAAAAGATCTCCGCCTGCAGCAGATAGGCCCGCTCGTCGTGGACGACACCCGGTTCGTGAAGCGACCGCCAGACAAAGCACACACAGAGAGCCGTCGCGAGGCCCGCGAGAAGCGGTGCGAGAGGACCAGAGAGGACGCCGGCACAACGCGAAGGATAGGCCGTCCATCTCCGGCTCGAGCGGCCGATCCCCACGATTCCAGCGAGTACGAGAATCGCGAGCAGCGCCGAGACTGGAGAGGGCAGCGTTACCATCTGGCCTTCCGGCAAAGCACCATGTACTGCGCGCCGGCCGGAACACGGGTGAGCCTGGTCTCGAGCGGCCTCAGCGCGGCGAAGGCCCGCGGAAAGATAAACAGAAAGTCAGTGCTGAGGATCTCGAATCCCGCGCGCGCGAGCATCGTTCGAGCCGCCGGTGGCGACAGCAGCTGTGCGTCGCGGTCGAATGGAATGCGCCGCATCACGAGACGCGTGCCGGGATTCCACGGATTGTTTTCCCAGAAGCCGAAGTATCCACCGTTGGAGAGCGACCGATGCAGGTAGCTGAGTGCATCGGCACGCCGATCGCCCTCGATGTGATGAAACACCCCGTTGCAATACACCAGCTGAAACTCTCCAGACGGCTGGAGCGCGTTCATCTCTTGGTACTGCAGCCGGGGATCCGCATGGGCCTTGCGCGCCGTGGCGATGCTCTCGAGAGAGGGATCGACGCCGACGACCAGACGCGCGTTCAGTTCACTCAGGAGTTCGGGGCAGGTGTCTCCCGTCCCGCACCCGAAGTCGAGCACCTGCTGCGGCGCGACGCCACGCTCGCTCAGGCGGCCAGCGAGCCAGCGCACGCGCGCCTGCGCGAAATACGCCTTGGATTCGCCTGAGAGTGACAGTCCCTCATCGAGCGCGCTGTCATAGCGTCCCGCATACTCGTCGAAGGCCGTCTTCATCACCGCCGCCGCATGTTCAGAAGGTCGAGGAACAGACACGACAGAATCGTCTGGTATCCCAGCACCGCGAGCGTAACGCCTGGCACCACGACCCGCATGGTGTCGGCATAGTTGAGGCGCCCGAAATCATGCACACGCCAGTCGTTGATCGCCGCGATCAACATGACTCCGCCAACCGCCGCCGCCGACAAGCCGAGGAGAATCCCCCGGGGCAGGGGAAGCACCCTCGCCATCCTGTCGACGCGCGGATCCGGCGGCAACACGCCTTCTGAGATCGCGAACGTCTTCGCGATGAACGCGAACAGCATGCTCTGGTAGCCGCAGATCACCGCGAGACTCGCAAAGAGCAGCGTATGCGCGTCGAAGGTCATCCCTCTGAGCGTCAGGCCCGGCATCGCCACCGTATACCCGGCAAGGCCCAAGGCCAGCAGGATGAGGCCAGGCCGCAGGAAGAGACGCCGCGGTGTGCACAGCAGGAAGAAGCGCAGCGTGCGCCATCCATCCCGAAACGTCTTCAAGTGCGGCGGGTGATGCTTCCGGCCGTCGGGGTGCAGCGTGACAGGGACTTCGCCAATGCGCGCACCCAGAAGACTGGCTTTGATGATCATCTCGGTGGCAAATTCCATCCCCATGCATCGCTGGTCCAGCCTGAGATAGAGCGCCTTCGTGAATCCGCGGAGGCCGCAGTAGATGTCGTGTACTGGCGCCCGAAACCAGACGCGCGCGATGCGCGAGAACATCGGATTGCCGAGCCAGCGGTGCAGGCGCGGCATCGCGCCCGGGAGGATGCGTCCACCGCCGGCTTCAAGCCGGCAGCCTTGCACGAGGTCGTAGCCTTCGCGCAGGCGTTCGACCAGCGACGGAATCTCGCCGAAGTCGTAGCTCTCGTCGGCGTCGCCCATCACAATAAAGGTCCCGCGCGCCGCGTCGATTCCTCCCATCAGCGCCGCGCCGTACCCCCGATCGGGAACCGGCACAACTCGCGCGCCCTCGGCTGCGGCAATCTCTCGAGAACCGTCGGTGCTCCCGTTGTCCGCGACGATGACCTCGCCGTTGATGCCCGCTTCCTTCATCGCCGCCAGCGCCGTCCGGATGCATGCCGCCAGCGTGTCCGCTTCGTTGAGGCACGGCATCACAACCGTGAGCTCGAGCGGTGAAGAATTGTGGAGCGGCATACAGCGGGAATGAGGGGTCTCGACATGCGTTTCGGCGTGAGCTGCAGCGAGCGGTAGCCTCGAAGCTCGACGGCGAGCCCGACGCACGAAGTCGATGCTCAACCTGTCAGCTCTCACTTACAGTTGTGGCGCTTCACAAACAATCCTGGCCTTCGCGCAATGCCAGTCGCAGCTGGTGTCGAGGATCCCGCAAGGGCGCCCACCGCAAATCCGGGCCACGGGCACCGCGTTTGCTGCGCCGGAATTGGTGCGGTCGCTCACGCCACATCAGGTCCGCGTGTTCCTTCGAGTTGCCTGCGCGGCTGTTCTCGTTGCCGTCCTGACGCAGACCCGTGCAGATCCGGATCTGTTCGGCCACGTCCGCTTCGGCCACGACATCGTCGCGGCTCGATCGGCGCACCTCGTGGATCGGTATTCGTTCACGAGCGACCGGCCCTGGATCAATCATGAGTGGCTGTCGGAAGTCGCGATGTACGGCGCTTACAACGCCGCCGGAGCCGCCGGGCTCATCGCACTCAAGCTGTCGCTGCTGGCCCTGATGCTGGGCGCGGTGGCGCTCGCGATCCGGCGCGGCGGCTTGCCCGACCTCGCATGGGATTGCCTGCTTGCCCTGGCCGTGACCTGTACGTTCCCGCAGACGGTTTCAGTCAGGCCGCAGCTGTTTTCCCTGGCGCTTTTCTCGCCACTGCTTCTCGTCCTTCTTTCCGCGCGTCGAGATCATCGTGTGCTGCTGTGGTCGATTCCCATCATGGCCATGTGGGTCAATGTCCATGGGGGCTGGGTTGTGGGCGCAGGCACGCTGATGGTGTGGACTGCGGTCGGCCTGCTCTCAGATCGTCCGTTGCGCGACAAGCTCATCGCGTTGGGTGTGGCGGGTGCCGCGCTCGCCGTCACGCTCGTGAACCCTTACGGTCTGCAATCGTGGACATTTGTGCGTGAGACCGTCGCACTGGGACGAGAGAACATCGCGGACTGGCAACCCGTTTTTCATGCCGGAGTGTTGTTCGCCCTGTGGGGGCTCGTCGCCGCGGTTGCCACTGTGGCCCTGGTGGTTGCGGCGGCCCGGCGGACCCTCGACCTTCAAGGATCCGCCGTCGTCCTGATGTTTGGCATTGGCTCGTTCCGTGTCAGCCGTCTGCTCTCGTTCTTTGTCCTGAGCGCGGTGATGGTGCTTGCTCCGGAAATCGCGTCCATGCTCCGCCGTCCTGCATCCGTCAGGAGCCAGCGCTTCGCCGCGCCCTGGGTGCCTGCCGCGGTGCTGTTGCTGGCGCTGGCCTTGATCGGCACCGGCGCCACCGTGTCCGCCCGCAACCTCTCGTGCATCCGATTCGAGGACAGCCTGTTTCCGGAGGCGCAGGCGGCGGGAATCCTCACAGGACGAGGCGCGCGTGGACGGATGCTGACGTATTTCGACTACGGTGAGTACGCCATCTGGCATCTGTCACCGGATATCGTGGTGTCGCTGGACGGCCGTCGGGAAACGGTGTACTCGAACGAGGCTGTTGAACGGCAATTCCGTTTCTATACCGTGCCCGGCGAGCGAAAAGAGATCGTGAGCGCGCTCCAGCCCGATTACATCTGGATGCCGTCCAACCTTGACGTCACGAAGGATCTCGCCTCCGATGGGTGGAAGCCGATATTCGCAGGTCCGCAATCGGTGATTCTGGCCCGAGGCGATGCCGCGATCATTCCCTATCAGTCGGCCGCAGCCGCGCCCCGTTGTTTTCCTGGACCTTGAGCGGACGCTACACGCTCTACGTCATCGAGCGGCGAAGATCGCGTTGAACAGCAGGCGGAAGGTGGCCAGCGACTGGCCGCGGTGCTGCACGGGAAAACCAAGCAGCACGATTCTGCCGGCGCCTATCGGCGCCTGCACCACGGCTGATCGACCCGCGATCACTGCTTCGCCCTGCAGCCACCCGCTGAGCAGGAGATCCTTATCCGCGTATCGGACTGCCGCTTGAACTCCCGCGTTTGACGCGGCCTCGTACGCGGAGCTCGATGCGAAGAACCCGGCAGCATGCGCCGGCATGCCGTACGCGAGTGGCTGCGCCGCGTCGACATCGATACGCAGGATGGACCCCGGGCCAAAAAACTGATCGCGCGTGGTCCGTGCGACGTCCTTGACCGGCAGCTTGAACGTGTCGATCGCCAGCGGGCACGACTGATCGAGACACACGAGGGTGCCGCCGGTTCGAACAAACGCGTCGAGCGCGCGCACGCCGTCGCCCTCGAGTCCGCCCGCGTACTCGGGCGGCAGGGTGTCGGCGGGGAGGCCGCGCAACAACACCTCGACAGGCGCGTTCGGCAGCACGATCGCGTCGTACCGCGCGCGCAGACTTCCCGATGCGACGTCGGCATTCGTGAGGCTCTCCGCCGGAAATTCATATTGCTCGAGCACCCAGCGGGTCCAGCCGGCGTCGGCGTTCTCGCCGCGAGGCTGGTACACGCCCACCCGCGCGCGAGTGGCCACGTGCGTTGACGCTGGCGGCTTGCCTTTCACGCCGTCCACGCGCAGGCCAAGCTGCGAGGCGATCACGGACAGAACCGGCATCGTGGTTTTTCCGGGCGCGACGACCAGCGTGCCGGACGCGTAGTGAAAGCCGTTGACGTCGATCGGCGCATCCAGCCACGACGTCGGGATCTTCGCGCTGAGCAGTCGATTCGCCGCGATCGCTCCGGCGTTGCCTCGCGCCTCGACGAGGTAATAGCCGGGCTTCTTGTCGCCCCAGATCGCCGCCCTCGGCGGCGCGATCCCTGTGATGGTCAATCGCGACATAAGAGGCGGTTCGAACGGCTTCTCGACCACACGAACGTCCACACCCATCTGTGCCGGCAGCGTCCAACCCGTCACGTCGTACGGCCGATCGGTGTAGCGATCGCCGGGATAGTCCTGCCGTTCGATCAGCGTCTTCACGTAGGCGCGGTACGGCTGCGCAAGAAAGATGATGTCGCTGCCTGTCGGAAACGCGGTGCCGCTGGCGCCAAAGGTCTCCTGCGCGTGTTGAATCTCGATGCCGCCCTGCATCAGCAGTTGTTTCAACTTGATCGCCGCCGGCCCGTCGTACTGATCGGGTGGGATGACGTAGGCAAACGGCGAGTCCTTCCGTCCAGCCTCGATGGCACGTCGTCCCATGTCGTAGAAGTTCCAGACGATCTCTTCGCGGTAGGCCGTCGCGGCCCGCAGCAGGCCGCGCACGGCGCTCAGGTCGTAATCGACGATGTCGCGAAGCGTCCAGCGTCCGCCGGGCCACGGATGCGGAGCGCTGACGCGGCCACGCTGATCCGGTGCAGGCTGCGTGACCGAAGTGGCGATCTTCACACTCGCCGCCTCGGTCAGGAGACAAATGACGTTGTGGCCGAGCGGCGCTGAGTCCTCGTATCCGGGCCAGTAGTAGTCGAACAGGCTGTTCGAGACGACACCAGTATGGCGATCGCGCTCGAGCTCGAGGGTCATCGCGGAGCCGAGGAGCGCGGCTTCCCGCCAGATCACCGGGTCGACGTTCGGATCGATCGGATCGGTGACCGGCGGCGCGACGAATCGGGGTCCATCGGCCTCCAGTTGATGCATCGACAGGAACACCTGGGGATGCCACTCGCTGTAGAAGAACCGCGACAGGTTGCGGCTCTCCTCCATGTTCATCATGAAGGCATCGCGGTTGATGTCGTGGCCGGCATACTTGTGATCGGGCCACGGCATCGGCGCGCCCTGGAACGGCGTGTTCCTGTACTTGTCGTACCAGTCGACGACGAGCCGGTGGCCGTCAGGGTTGAGCATCGGGATGACGATGATCACCGCGCGGCGAAGCTGGTCGAGCGTCGCGTCGTCGCTCGAGATCGCGAGAGTGTGAAGCAGCTCGATCGCCGCCTGCGATGCGCCTATTTCCGTCGCGTGGATGCTGCAGCCGATGACGATGACGACCTTGTGGGTCGCCGCGAGCCGGCGGGCGTCGGCGTCGTCAAGCGTGCGTGGATCGGCCAGCCGCTGGTTGTCGAGGCGGATCTGCTCGAGGTTGCGGATGTTCTCGGGCGACGACACGATCGCCGCGAGCGTGCGACGCCCGTCGGTGGTGGGCCCGAGGTCAGTGAGCCGGACGCGATCCGAGGCCGCGGCGACGGCCTCGAAGTACTTCTCGATTCCCTCCGCCGTCGCCAGCTGGCCGTCGTCTCCGATGCGGAAGCCGAAGTGCGAGGCCGGTGTCGGGATACTGACCCCCGGCTGCTGCGCTGCGCTGACAGGAAACGCGGCGAACACGAGCGCGAGCATGATGGCGCGCAGACGCACGGGCCATCATAACGTGCGCCGGTCCGTGAATCAGGCCGAGCGCCGTGGCCGCGACTCGCTGGCGTCCGTGATCTCGTCGAGCTTCGACAGGAGCGCGGCGAAGCCGCACTGCGCGGGATCGAACAGGCCCCATTCGTCCTGAATCGGCCGTGACGGGGTTTTCCGCGCCGGCTTCGGCGCGACCGACGGTTGCTCGCTGCGGCGCCGCTCGACGTCGATCCGCAGCGACTCCACCAGCTGCACCCATTCGGGCCGCTCCGGTGCACGTTCCACCGCTCGCTCGGCTGCTCGCTCCACGACGTGCGCGGGAACCGGCGCGTCCGTGGCTTCGGCGGCCATGCCTTCAAGCGTCGTCCAGCTGCGCCACGCACCGAGCGGCGACGGCTCAACCGGTTCACGGCGCGGGAACAGATCCTCGAACTCAAAGGCCTCGGCGGCGGCAGCGTCGCCGGCGGCGACGGCGATCGGCTCGACCGCGGTCAGGGCTTCGACGGCGGCCGCGAACGCTTTCAGCGCGTCGACTTCGATTGCATGAAGCTGTGCCGCGGCAGGCTCGGCGGCTTCGACGATCTCCGGCGTCTCGAAGATTTCGAGGACCTCCGTCCCGCCTGTGGCGAGCTCGATCGCTTCGACGTCGCTCTGAGCTTCGACGACCTCAAGTGCTTCGAAATCCGCTGAGAGGTCGACGGTGCCAACGGCATCTTGCTCATCGTCGACCACTTCGAGGAACTCGATCGTCTCCTCGACGAATGGTTCGGAGAGCGCTTCAACGGGCTCCTGCTCCTCGATCGCTTCGATCGTGAAGGGTGTCTCGACCGACGCGGCGATCTCCACCGGATCCGCTTCGACAACGAAAGGCTCCGCGACGGCTGCGGCGAGTTCCGGCTCGGTCTCCTCGCGCAGGACGAAGCCGATGCGACGCGTATGAATCGGTTCCGCCGCCGCCAGAGGCTCCGGCATCTCAACGAGCGGCTCAGGCGCCTCGAGGATCGGTTCGGGCGCCTCGAGGATCGGTTCGGGCGCCTCGAGGATCGGTTCGGGCGCCTCGAGGATCGGTTCGGGCGCCTCGAGGATCGGTTCGGGCGTCTCGAGGATCGGCTCGGACATCTCGAGCATTGGCTCGGGTGTCGCGAGAATCGGCTCCTGCACCGTCGCGACAGCCTCTGGGATCAACGGGGCGTCCTCGACGAGCTGCGCCGCCTTGAGCGCGATAACAGGCTCATCGAATTCCGCGACCGGCTCGGGCTCGGGCAGCGTGAGCGCCGGTTCGGGAATCGCTTCGGTCACCGGTGTCGTTTCGATCTCGCGGTGGGCGACCGCCTCGTCGCGGTAGAGACGGCCAGCTTCAAGGGGGGCGTACCGCTGGGGGGATTCGGCAACCGGCGGCGCGACTTGAACGGGCGCCTCGGCGTAGTGGGCCGCCGCCGCGCGTTCTTCCGCCGCGGTCTCCAGATACGAGGAAATCTGCTGCGCGAACTCCGCGGGGTCGCAGCCGTCGATTGAGGCTTTGGCGGGCTTGGATCGTCTGAATGCGGCCAGCACACCGCGCCGCGGCTCCGGCGCCGCCGTCGCGAAGAGCGGTGTGGTCAGCATCTGAACGTGCGCGGCCGTCGCGATGACTCGAAGTGCCGCGGCCAGCGCCGCATCGTCCTGCGGCGACAGCAGCGCCGGCACGAGGATCAAGTCGGGAACGCGGTTGCCGATGGACGCGAGGGCGAGCTCGGTCGTTTCCGCCAGAATGAGCTCCGCCCCCACGCGCTGTCGGACGACATGCGTCAGGTGCGCCGCCTGGCGGCGATCGGGCTCGACGGCAAGAATCAGCGACATCCTACGTTCTCAACATGAACAGCAGCAGCAGCACCGCGCCGAATACAAAAATGAGCAATGGCGCGCGATCGAGGCTCTGCGCTCTCAGCGCGTCCAGGACGATGCCTGTCAGGCTCTTGAGCCCGTGACTGGCCTCCGACACCACCGCTGATGGCGACGACATCCGCAGGTCCACCTGCTCGCGCACGCGGCTGTCGAATGACACGAGCACCATCAGAATGATTGCCAGCGCCGCGACCGACATCACCGCGTCGCGCCACCCTCGTCGCACAGATCCCTTCCTAAGGAGTGCCCCGAGACCGATCGCAATTACTGTTCCGTCACTAATGGCTGAGCGTCGTACGCAGACGCCGGCCCCGGATCCATTTATAGAGGCCGTTTTTCGCGGATTGCAGATTTGCCGATCTTGCAACCGCGGGCCTGTGTTCCGTTTCGTCGCGTCCGGCGGTTCACAAAAAACGCGTGCTCCGTTACGAATTCGCCAAGCTCAGCAATGGCGATGTCCTTTCGAGTTCCAAACGCCCTAACTGGGTTCGTCGTTTGCGCCGACGACCCTAACCTCACCCACGCCTCGCGACTTAGGCGGTCTTTTCTGGGGCCTGCACGTCCCGTGGCATGCCCGTTGCGCAATTCACAACCGTTGCGGCGGCCGCTAAGAAGAAAGTGACCGCTATTCGGACACACGGCGGATGGCGCGTGGGACACGCGCAGGGAGACTGACTCATGAAGTTCATCAATCGAGTGATCACGTTCGTGAAGAAGGACGAAGCGCAGGACTTGATCGAGTACGCGCTGCTCGTCGGTCTCATCTCGCTGGTTGCTGTGATCGCGCTCACGGCGACGGGCAACTCGGTGAACAACATCTTTACCGCGATTCAGACGAAGCTCGCGGGGGCCGCTTCGTAGAGGCGGGACGCGATTGCAGGGACGGAGGGAGGACGGCATGAAGCGAATCCTGGGGTTCATTGCCGAGTTCGGCTCCCGAGTCGACGGCCAGGATCTCATCGAATACGGGCTCCTGGCGGCGCTCATCGCGGTCATCGCCATCGCGGCGATGTCGGCGGTCGGCACGACGTTGAACACCGTGTTCTACCAGACGTTTCCGAGTGGCATCTGATCCGATTGTCGTGACGGCCGTTGCGGCCGTCACGGCGGCGGCGGCCGTCGTCGATCTCAGAACACGCCGCGTGCCGAACTGGTTGACGTTCGGCACGGCGGCGTTGGGTGTGACGATGGCGACGGCGCATCTCGGAGGGATCGGACTCGTCGGAGCCGTAGAAGGTTTGCTCGTTGGCCTGGTGCTGATGCTGCCAGGCCACGTCATTGGCCGGACGGGCGCGGGGGACGTGAAGCTGGTGGCCGCGCTCGGTACGTTGCTTGGGCCGAAATCGATTGCGATGGCGTTTCTCTACACGGCCATCGCCGGCGGCGTGCTCGCTGTGCTGGTCGCCATGCGGCGCCGCCGGCTGCGCGAAACGCTCGAGGGAACGGCCACGTTGGTGTGCAGTGGGGGAGCAAATGCAACCGAGATCGAAAAGCCGACGGCCGACAACCGATTCGCCTACGCCCCCGCCATCGCCATCGGCGCGGTCGTCGCGGCGTTCGGGCTCTGACGTGCGGCTGAGAATCCGGAGCGAGCGAGGTTCCGCGATCCTCGAGACGGCGCTTGCCCTGCCGCTGCTGATGCTTGCCGGCGTCGGCGTCGTCGAGTTCGGCCGCGCCTACCAGACCTCGCAGGTGCTGGCGAGCGCCGCGCGCGAGGGCGCGCGAGTCGCCGTTCTGCAGAATTCCGCAGCGGCTGCTGTCGATGCGAAGGTCCGCCATTACCTGCAGATGGGCGGGCTCACTTCCGACGGCACCGTTGGCGTCACGACTGCGGCGGTTGCGGCCGACAGCGTCGCGAAAGCCCCCGGCTCCGAAGTGACTATCAGCTATCCGTTCCAGTTCGTCGTCCTGCAGCCGGTCGCTCAGCTTCTGGTCAGCGGGTCGCTGATCGACTCGCCGATCACGGTGACGGCGACGTCGGTCATGCGGAACGAGGCCGGTTCATAGGGGACTTTATGACTCGTGTGCGCGTCTTCATCGTGTTCGTGCTGGCCATCGCGGCAGGCGGCGTGTTCGCCTACGGCACCTACAACTACGTGCAGAAGTTGCCGGTCAAGACGGTCGCGATGCCGACGAAGCCGGTGGTGGTGGCCGCCAACGATCTGGACATCGGCGCCGAGATCGCCCGCGATGACGTCCGCGTCATCGACTGGCCAACCAGCGCGGTTCCTGCCAACGCCATCTCGGATCCCCAGGAGGTCATCGGCCGCGGAATCATCATGCCGATGATTCAGAACGAGCCGTTCCTGCCCTTGAAGCTGTCGTCGAAGGACGGCGGCGGCGGACTGCCGCCGGCCATTCCGCCAGGCCTGCGCGCGGTGTCCGTGAAGGTGAATGAGGTCATCGGCGTCGCCGGATACGTGCTCCCGGGCACGCGCGTCGACGTCGTCGCGACCGTCAGCCCGACACAGCAGCCTGCCGACATGACCTCGAAGGTGATTCTCACAAACGTTCAGGTGCTGGCCGCCGGCACCAAGATCGAACGGGACACCGAGAGAAACAAGCCAATCGCCGTCAGCGTCGTCACGCTGCTCGTCGACCCGAGCGAGTCGGAGAAGCTGACGCTGGCCGCCAACGAAGGAAAGATTCAGCTCGCCCTGCGCAACCCGCTCGACAAGGCGACGCCGGTCACGAGAGGCGTCAAACCGGCGGTTCTTCTCGGCGCGGTGGCGACGACGCCGCGGCCGATCACGGTGGGAACCGTCGCGAAGCAGACGCCGCCGCCCCCTCCGCCGGCGGACCCGACGGTCGAAATCATCCGCGGCGACAAACGTGCGCACGAAGTGGTGCGTCAGGAGTCTCAATGACCACGCAAATCCGTCGCCGGGTCACGGCTGTCATCACCGTGATTATCCTGGCCGTTTTCGGCTCGATGACGGTCTACACGCAGACGCCTCCGATCGTCGCGTCGGCAGTCGCTGCCAGTTCAGCCGGCGGCGCTGAAGCCAAGGCGGCGCCTTCGACCGATCACGAGCCGCGGCAGGTGCGCCTGCTCGTCGGGCGTTCGACCATCGTCGAGCCAGGCTCGCCGGTCACGCGCGTGTCGCTGACCAGCGCGGACATCGCCGACGTGGTGGTCACGTCGTCGAGCCAGCTTCTGCTCAACGGGAAAACGGCCGGTACGACGTCGATGTTCGTCTGGGATCGCGCCGGCGTAGTCCGGCGGTTCGAAATCGTCGTGCAGCGCGACGTCACGCGGCTGAGCGAGCAGCTGAAAGAGCTGTTCCCCGGCGAGGCCATCGAGGCTCGCAGCAACGGGACGAGGATTGTGCTGGCCGGCACGGTGTCGAGTAAGGCCGTCGGCGACAACGCCGTCAACCTTGCGGCCGGCTACGTCGACAAGAAAGACGACGTGGTCTCGCTGCTCCAGCAGCGCGATAACGGTCCGACCAACCAGGTGCTGCTCCGCGTGCGCTTCGCGGAGGTCGACCGCAGCGCGATGAGGGAGCTGGGCGCGACGTACTACTCGGACGGCTTCAAGAACGAGTTCGGCAGAATCACCACGCAGCAGTTTCCCGCGCCAGACTTCAACTCGGGCCAGGGGTCGATCGGCGGCACGAGCGCGGTCTTCAGCGATTTCCTGAACCTGTTCTTCTTCGATGCCAAGAATCAGCTCGGCGCCGTCATCAAGGCGCTGCAGACGAAGGGACTGTTTCAGAGCCTCGCCGAGCCGAACCTGGTCGCCGAGAGTGGAAAGGAAGCGAGCTTCCTCGCCGGCGGCGAGTTCCCCGTTCCGGTGGCGCAGTCCTCCAGCGGCAGCGTCGCGATCACCATTCAGTACAAG
>Ga0326726_10002491_pt1 | contig 16905 bp, 19 predicted proteins | sample MHFenrmetagenome_2_FD_207603 | JGI IMG/M metagenome (GOLD analysis project Ga0326726, IMG submission 207603) | Lab enriched peat soil microbial communities from Michigan Hollow, Ithaca, NY, United States - MHF15MN | ecosystem: Environmental > Terrestrial > Soil > Wetlands > Peat | place: USA... | reverse complement strand
GAATCCCCCTTGTGGTCCTGGATGGGAATAATCCTGAGAACCTTTCCCGCGCGATTCTCACCGGAGAGTTTACCGGCACCGTGGTGAGCGGGAGCAGGAAAAAGGTCCTGCCACTCTGAACGGCTGTTCATAGCCCGGGAACCACTACGTATTTTTACGTTCCCGACACAGGTATGATGGCACGGGGTAGTAGGGTAGCCTGGTCCATCCTAGAGCGTTTGGGACGCTTTGACGGCGGTTCGAATCCGCCCTACCCCATATTTTATGAAAAAACAGGATGCCGAAAAGATTTATTCACTTCTTCTCAAACAGTATCCCGATTCGCGGGATTCTCCCGCTCAGCTCTCGGGTAGTTCAGCCTTTGAAGTGCTCACCCTTACTATCCTTTCTGCACAGACCACTGACCGAGCGGTTCTGAAGGTTAAAGAACCGCTTTTTTCAGCATACCCGACTGCTTCTGCGCTTGCGAAGGCAAAGACTGATGATGTGGAAACTATCATCCACAGTCTTGGGTATTTCCATGCAAAAGCCCGGCATATCATTGCCGCTTCTCAGACTATTATCTCAGAGTTTGGCGGCAGGGTGCCAGAGACGATGGAAGCTCTCCTGAAGATCCCAGGTGTTGGCCGGAAAACGGCAAACATCGTGCTCTTCCATGCGCATGGCAGGAATGAGGGGATTGCGGTTGATACCCATGTCCGGAGGCTTGCGCAGCGGATCGGATTTTCTGGCACTGGCAATGTTGGGGTCATCGAGAAGGACCTGATGGCTGCATTCCCGCAGGAGCAATGGGGGGATCTTACGGATGTGCTGATTGCCCACGGGCGGACGTTATGCAGCGCTAAAAAACCGAAGTGCGAAGTCTGCCCTATCAGCCACTACTGCCGGTATTTCCAGACTGTTGTGAAAAAGGTGAAATAACTGTTTTTTCCTGTTTCAATAACCGATAACTATCCGGATAACCGCAAATGTTACGAACCCGATAAGCGCACTTACGGGGATGGTGAGGAGCCATGCGATCATGATGCTCCGGGCAACTCCCCACTTGACCGTGCTCGTCCCCATGGTCGTCCCAACGCCCATGATCGATGAACAGATGATATGGGTTGTGCTGACGGGAATTCCAATGAGTGATGCCCCGATAATTGTCGCAGCACCTGAAGTCTCTGCGGCAAATCCGTGCACCGGACGGAGTTTTGTAATCTTGTAACCCATTGTTTTGACGATCCGCCATCCGCCGGAAAGAGTCCCGAGTGCGATGGCAGTATGGGCAGCAAGGATAACCCACAGGGGAACAGGCAGGTGATTTGGATCAACGGCTGCCCCGAAATATCCGATGGAGAACAGGAGCGGGACAATGATTCCCATGGTTTTCTGGGCATCGTTTGTGCCATGGCTGAAACTGTACGCTGCCGCTGAAAAGAGCTGGAGGCGTTTGAAATAATTCTCAGCGGTCTGTTTGTTTGCTTTTCTTGTAAGATTAAGGACCACTGCCATGAACAGGAATCCGCACACAAGACCAATGAGAGGAGATATAACCATAAATGTCGCGACCAGTGAAACGGTGGACCACTTGATTGCAGCAAGCCCTGCCGCCGAAATACCCGCCCCAGTAAGCCCGCCTATGAGGGCATGGGAGGAGGAGGTCGGGAGACCAGAAATCCAGGTCATCAGGTTCCATACAATCGCTCCTGTCAGGGCGCTCAGGATAATATAGGGAATAATCTCTGTCTGTACATAATTCAGTTCAACGATTTTACTTATCGTGCTTGCTACCGCAACACCGAACGCGAATGCAGCAACAAAATTAAAAAAAGCAGCGAATGCCACGGCACTACGGGGTGAGAGGACCTTTGTGGAGACTACTGTCGATATCGAATTTGCCGAATCGTGGAAACCGTTCGTAAAATCAAAAATCAATGCAATAATGATGATAGCAATAATAAGTATCATCGGTGCCGCGATCATTCGATCCTCTCACAGGTATTTTTTATCAGGCTCATGAGTGCCGGATTGCGATGTCGGAGAGCACGTTTGCCACATCTTCGCAATAATCAGTCGCGGTCTCGAGATGTTCGTAGATATCCTTGAGTTTGATGATGGTAATTGCGTCTGTGGTTTTAAAGAGATCGGTAACTGCATGGGCAAGCACGTCATCTGCAAGATTTTCCAGCCGGTTAACCTCAATACAACGCTCTTCGATATAACGTGGATCCTTGATCGAACGGATACCTTTTACGGCACCTTCGATCTCTACGGTTGACATATGGATCAGTTTCGCGAGTTCAATCATGTGGGCATCGGTTCCTTCGATGCCATAATAGTACATCTTTTCTGTTGCACCATCGATATAGTCCAGCACCTCGTCAAGGGCCGAGGCGAGACGGGAGATCTCTTCAGGATCGAGCGGGGTGATGAACGTGCGGTTCAGCTGATCATAGATATCATGCGTGATCTGGTCACCCTTGTGCTCAAGCTTCTCGATATCATGACGTTTTTCTTTGACGCTGGTAAAATCCTCGGTCAGCGCGACCAGCCGCCATGCGGCTTCCTTTACAATTCCTGCCTGTTTTTCAAACAGATCAAAAAAGATCTTATCATGCGGTATCAGCAACTCACGAAGACCCATAACAACCTACGGATAATCGGTCAGCCATGGTAAAAAATATGGCGATATTGCAGTATTATAAAAACAGTGAGTTCACAAGAAAACTGACTATAACGTATCCGGCAAACGAAAGAACGAGGGCTAAGGGGATAGTGATCACCCATGCCGTTACCATCTCCCTCACGACTTTCCACTGGACCGCATTCTTTCCCCGAGTTGCCCCGACACCCACAATTGCCCCGCTGATAACATGGGTTGACGAGACTGGTACTCCGTACGATGTCACCATCGCAAGCACTACACTCCCGGCCGTGGCTGCAGAAAATCCCTGGTAAGGGCGGATACGGGTAATCTTTTTTGCCATCTTGTCGACAACATCCCAGCCGCCGAACACGGTACCAAGACCGATTGCAACTGCAGAACTCATCAGTACCCACGGAGGTATTGAAAACGTAGTGAGAATCCCGGCTGATACGAGCAGAGCAGCGATGACCCCTACTGCATGCTGGCCGTCATTTGCCCCGTGTCCTGCTGCCTGGAAGAGGCACGCAACCACGTGAAGCGGCCTGAATATCCTGCGGACGCGGTTCTGCTTGCGGTGCTGGAACAGGTGTGAGATGATGATGTTGAATAAAAAAGCCGAGCTCACCCCCATCACCGGCGAGATGAAGATAAACAGGACAATGGCAAGCAGACCGGAAATTTTCAGCACCCCCGCAAGCATCAGCACAGGAATGACCAGCGTCCCTCCGAATCCCGCTCCGATCAGGATACCTAGGCGGACGTCCCCTTTCAGAGCTGCTGTCAGGATACCCAGAACAATAGCTCCGGCTAGAGCTCCGCCGAAAGCAGCGATACCGATGTCGATAAACGTGGTGGTGCCCGGAACGATGACTGCGGTAAAACCAGCGGCGCCTATGCCAGCTCCAAGAAGGCCGCCTACCATGGCATGACTGCTGGAAATGGGAAGACCGGCACGGGTGGCGACAAAGACGAGCGAGATGGCGGTCCCCATTGCAACGATGATGGATACCGGAGTTAAGGAACCGGATTTGATGATAGCAGTTCCGATCGTGGCGGCGACAGCCGTCGTAAAGATGAACGGTCCCAGCATGTTACAGACGGATGTCAGGAGCACTGCACGCCATGGTGACAGGGATTTCGTTACCACGACGGTAGCAATCGAATGCGCTGCGTCATTGAGCCCGTTAACAAAATTAAGGGCAAGTGCAAGGATAACACCAAAAATAATCAGGGGATCCATGGTATCAGGTGTGATTCAGGATGATGTCATTGAGTGCGTGGCCGACATCATTGCATTTCTCCATCACCAGACCAAGTCCCTCGTAGATATCCTTGAGTTTGATGATCAGGAGCAGGTCCTTTGATTTGAAAATCTCAAGAACTGCCGCCGACTGAAGTTCGATTGCCCGGTTGTACAAACGGTTAATCTCGTTTGCATGATCCCTGATCTCCTGGACTTTTTGCAATTCCGGCAGCGCTTTGAACGCTTTTACGATCTCTGCAGTTGCAAGGAGAATCATATACGAAAATTCGCGGAGTTTGTCATTCTGCTCAGTCAAACCATAGGTGCAGATCTGCTGGGTAACCCTGTCGATGCGATCCATTACATCATCCATGGCGGGTGCCAGGCGGGAGATCTCTTCCGGCTCCAGCGGGGTGATCAGCGATTCGTTGAGTTTTTCGTAGATGTGCCTCGTAATGTCGTCAGCTTTATGCTCGAGCTGGTGCACCTTCTGGGCTTTTTCCGTCCCTTGCGGGAGTTCGTGGGTGATCTCGTTGAGCGTGGTCGCAGCCTCACTAATGGCTTCTGACATTTGTGCAAACAGCGAAAAAAACACCTTATCTTCAGGAAGGATCAGGTCTCGGACATGCATGGTCGTTCTGAAGTAAGCCTCACCCCGCGAGCATAAAAAAGTACGGTCCGGTAAAGGAAAATATCATACAAGCAGGATGGACCGGGCGGGAATTGAACCCGCGGCCTCTTCCATGCCAAGGAAGCGATCTACCACTGATCTACCGGCCCCGCTCTTACATTGTTATACGGCATTGGTTAAAAGAATTAGGCTTTCTCTTCGCCAGTATCTGGTGTGTGCGGCATATAAGGTTCCAGGGGGAGAGCCAGACCTTCCTTTCTTTAACCGACCTCAGAATAAAAGAAGGTATCCCCAGACAATCCTTGCGATATGTTCTTTCATCAACGATATCGATCTTTTTGTTTTCTCTGCCGCTAGAAGGCAGGTTTATGAGGAGGGGAGAGCGGGTAATCTTTCCAGCACTCTGTGGCGTGCCTCCTGCATGCCGCAGCCCTTCACAACAATCCCGTTTTTTATAAACGGTTCGAGCAGGGGTTTCCCGCCGGCAGGTGCTTTCTTACTGAGTGGAAGCATCTGATGTTCACCCCCGGGAAACTCGTAGACCTGCTTGACACCGCTCCTCTTTCCGCGTTTGGCCTTGGGTTCACCTTCAATCTCGACAATATCCATGCCGAAATCGATTACGGGTGCATTTGCAATTGCTCCGCCAACGCCGAATGCGTCAACACTCTGCAGGGAGGCGATAATATCATCGCGGGTCACGCCACCGGTCAGCAGGATCTTTACGTTACCGTACCCGTGCGCATCCAGCTCCCATCGCACCTCTTCGATGATCGAAAGCATGTCGCCACGCCGGGATCGTGGTGTATCGAGACGAACCATGGTTGCCCCGCACTCTGCGGCCCGCAGGGACTCGGATTTTTCATCGCACCACGTATCGCAGAGCATGATCCGCGGAACCTCTTCCGATGCATGCCGGTCAAATGACCGCCAGGCCTCCTCAGGAGTTTGATAACACATCACGAATGCATGCGGCATAGTCCCTACGACAGGCATCCCTTCCGGGGCACAGGTGTTCGAGACACCATCTACCCCCCCGATCCAGGCAGCACGCTCGATCATGCCGGCAATGGCCGGGTGCTGCCTCCGCGAACCGAAAGAATAGACCGGGTGTCCCCGGGCAGCGACCGTGATATGGGCCGCAGCCGAAGCGATTCCCGAGGCATGGCAGAGGAACCCGAGTATCGCAGTTTCGTACCGGCAGAAATCACAGTACTTCCCGGAAATCCGCAGGACAGGCTCGTTTTTAAAAAAAACCGTGCCCTCAGGCATCGCATCCACCATAACAGGAAGACCCTCCAGAAGCGTGATCACATCGGAAAGCCCGCAGAAAACCGCCCAGGTATCCGGCAGTGCTGCAGCGGTCACTTCCATTGCGACGACCGGGTTGATATGTTCCCTTCCTAGCGTCTCTTCCGTACGCATAAAATAGATGTCCGTGCAATCGCCCCGTTTGATGATTTCATCGCTCACGGTCTCGAATCTTGCCATGCGGAACTATGGTTTGTTTTCGAATTTACGCTTATTTATCCTCCCCTCCCATATCTGCGCTACCTATTAGTGCACCCATGAACAACCTTTCTCCATAGCAGGAATTATATGAAGGCGACAGATATTAACAAATTTCCGGCGAGGATGGCACACTTCAGCAGGTGGTGCTGATGCTGGGTATCATCGGGGGCACGAGTCTTTTATTTTCAACTCTTCCGGTGCTGAAAAAAGAGAACGTGAGCACCCCGTTTGGCACCGCAGAGATCCTTACCGGGGATATCGTGATGCTGATGCGCCACCAGAACGGGCTCCCTCCCCACCGCATCAACTACCGGGCGAATCTTGCTTCACTGGCGATCAAGGGGGTGGACCGGATTATTGCATTTGGATCAGCTGGATCTCTTAAACCCGTGATCACGCCCGGATCCCTGTTGATTCCTACTGATTACATCAGCCTGACCGATACCTCGTCCATCCACGATCATGCGACAGAGCATGTCCGACCGGAACTGTCAGTACATCTTTCAAAAGAGCTCTTCAGCATCGTCCCTTCCGCACGGTTCGGGGGCGTGTATGTGCAGACGTGCGGGCCCCGGATCGAGACGGTTGCCGAAGTGAATGCCCTAACAAAGGTTGCTGATGTGGTGGGGATGACGGTTGCGTCAGAAGCGACACTTGCATGTGAACTTGGCATGGAATTTGCAGCGCTCTGCACAGTTGATAATTACGCAAACGGACTGGGTGGTGAGGTACTGACCTTCGAGCACATCCTCGCCACTTCGAAAGAGTACAGTACCCGGACCGGGGAGATTGTAAACAAGATCATCGGGTATATGGGATGATACCTATGGAGAGTATGGCAGACATATTTGAAAAGAAACATGCGCTCCTGATCACCAACGTAGTGTCGGATGGGAAGGGGGTCGATATTTTTATTGACGAAACAGGGACCATCGCCGGCATGGGAAAAGATGAGCGAAAAAAGCATAAAGGCGAGGCGGAGTTTATCATTGATGGGGACCGGGCGATCGCACTCCCCGGCCTGGTGAATACCCATACCCACGCGGCAATGACCCTGTTACGGGGATATGCTGATGATATGATCCTGCAGGACTGGCTAACGCAGAAGATCTGGCCGCTCGAAGCGCACCTGACCGGTAATGACATCTACCTTGGCACACGTCTCGCTTGTCTTGAGATGATCCGAAGCGGTACGACCGCGTTTAACGATATGTATTTCTTTATGGAGGATGCGGCACGGGCAGTCGACGAATGCGGTATTCGCGGTGTGCTTTCCTATGGGTTCATTGATCTCTTCAATGCTGACAAACGCGAGATAGAGTGCAAAGTGACCGAGAACCTTGTCGCACATATCCGAAACCTGGAGAACCCCCGGATCAAGTCAGCTGTCGGACCACACACGCTCTATACTGTCTCAAAAGAAGGTCTGGTATGGTGTGCGGAGTATGCTGAGGAGCAGAAGATCGGTACCCATATCCATCTTGCGGAGACAGAAAAAGAAGTGCAGGACTGCCTTGCCAAGTACGGCATGCTTCCGTCAGTATTTCTGGATAAATGCGGCATCCTTACCGAGAGGACGGTAGCGGCTCACTGCTGCTGGCTGGATGAGGGGGAATGCGCCCTCCTCAAGAAACGAGGAGTGAACGTATCGCACAACCCGGCAAGCAACATGAAACTTGCCACGCACCGCGCAATGCCCTATCCCTGGCTGTCAGCTGCCGGAGTCAACGTCTGTCTTGGCACCGATGGCTGTGCCTCAAACAACAATCTCGACCTGTTCGAAGAGGCGAAGATTGCGGCACTCCTGCAGAAATTTTTCTGGAACGATCCCACTATCCTCCCGGCTCATGAAGCCCTAGCCATGGCAACTGCACACGGGGCAGAAGCTCTTGGGTTTGGGACGGGAAGACTTGCGGTTGGTGCAGCTGCTGATATCGTGCTGATAAATACCCGGAGGATATGCAACACGCCGCTCCATAACGTTACTTCAAATCTCGTGTATTCCTGTAATGGAGGAGCTGTCGAAACGACTATCTGTGACGGGAAGGTCCTGATGCTTGAAGGTGATATCCCCGGTGAAGCGGCAATACGGGAGAGTGCTGCACGTGCAGCGTACGATCTTGTCGGTCGTGCACGGAACAGCTGATATGTCCAGGCCCGGACAAAAAAGAACTGAGATATGGCTCTCTGTCGCCATTGTTCTGGTTCTGGTCGGTTGTGTCACCGTACCTGGTTGTCTTGCTACGACCTTGTTTTCTGGTTTTACTGCGGGCGGTCAAAATCACCTTGCAGAGAACGAGGGAAAATTATCGGTATATTTCCTGGATGTCGGGCAGGGAGACTCCACGCTCTTTTTGTATGAGCAAAAAACGATCCTTATCGACGCTGGGGAGTACGACATGGGCGACCGGGTGGTCAATGATTTACGGTCCCTTGGGGTGAGAAGAATCGATCTGCTTGTCGCCACCCACCCGCATTCAGATCATATCGGGGGGATGCAGAAGGTGCTCGCAGCGTTCCCGGTGGGAAAAGTGCTCGATACCGGTCTTGCCCACCCGTCACCGACCTATGAACAGTTCCTGGAAACGGTTGAACAGAACCATATTCCCTACCAGGTTGCCGAGCAGGGACAGACCATTGACGTTGATCCGGCTCTGAGGGTACTGGTACTCTCGCCGCCGGAAGAACGGCTCAGTGACGATCTGAATGCAAACTCGGTGGTACTCCGCATCTCGTATGGCACTATAGACTTCCTGATGACGGGTGATCTTGGCACTGAAGGGGAGGGGTCCCTGCTCAGGACCGGGTACCCGCTTGATGCCGAGATCCTGAAAGTCGGGCATCATGGGAGTTCATCTTCAACTTCGCCTGCCTTTCTTGCGCGGGTCCGCCCGGAGACTGCTGTCATATCAGTGGGGATAGACAATCCCTACGGTCACCCGCATACTGAAACACTGGATCTGCTGAAAGAGAGTGATGTAGCGGTATACCGAACCGATCATGACGGGACCATCCTTGTCCGGAGTGACGGGATGTCGTACTCGGTGAAGACAGAAACAACAACTCCTAGCAATATTACAGCCACTCCAACCACGCGGACTTCGTCAACAGGAACTGCCATTCCGGCACCGGTTTTTACCCTCCCGACCCTTCCGGGTGATGCAGCCGTTCCGCTGCCATCATTGTACCTGCCCCCCTTCCTGGAAAACTTGACCATACCGACGCTGCCTGCGGCACCGCAGATCGGCAATGCATCGTGGGTATACATCAGTGCAACACAGTTCGATGCTCCGGACGATGACCTGCAGAACCTGAACAACGAGTGGGTGCGCCTGACAAACCGAGGGGACGGGCTCGTCCTCCTCGCAGGATGGACACTTTCGGACAGGACAGGGTGGCACCCGTACGTCTTCCCTGCCTATATCCTGATGCCGGGATCTTCCGTGACCGTGTATTCCGGGAAAGGCACGATGAATGACACCGCACTTTTCATGGGCCTGGACGCACCATTATGGCGCAATACGGGTGACGAGGCAACACTGAAAGATGGCAGCGGGAATATTATTGATCAGAGATCATAACGAGTACTCATGAAGGCGACCATTGACCGGGTTGAGGGAAGTATGGCGGTACTTATCCTGAAGGAAGATGCAGCGGTGCGGATCAACATCCCGGTCTCCCTTCTCCCCCCGGGCTGCCGGGAAGGGGATATCCTGACGATTGGGATAGAAAGGGATACGACAGGAACAAAGGAAGCCAAAGAACGGTTGTCGGGTCGCATTGAAAGATTAAGAAACCGAAAATAGTTCTTGAAATCCTTCCTTTTGCTCTTATAACTGAAAAAATTATTCCAGCCACTGCGTGACATCGTCTACGGGAGGACGGATTGAGGGCCCGAGTTCTTCCTGAGGGTATCCAATTGCACATCCCATCAGCTCCCATTCGCCGGCTGAAATTCCCAGGATCCTACAGAACGCCGGATCTGATGACATCTGAGCTGTGACAGAGACCATCTGGAACCCGAGATCGAGAGCGGTTGCTTTCAGCCACATGTTTTCCAGGCAGTGAGCAAGCGACTGCTGCTCTACTGGAGGGAACCCCTTGCGTTCAGCGATAACAAGATAATAAGGAGCACTCCCTATGCCCGGAACCCATCCCATCTTCCGGATTGCTGTGAGTCGCTGGACAAAGGAAACTGCCATTGTACGCAGTGCCGGGTTTTTCTCCATCTCCGTTTCAAGGCTTTGAGCCATGACCTTAACCTGTTCCATGACGAGAGGAGACGCAGCAGCAATGCTCCGTGAACCCTTCTTCATCACAAAGAACCGGCGGAAATAATCCTTTGAAGTACCCAGGGCGGCCGCTGCAAATGGTGCAAGAAGCCCGGCATGGATTATGCGCCTGATTGCATCCTCAGGGGGGAATTCAGGTCTGAATATCCGGTACGATCGCCGTCTGGCAAGAATCTGGTCGAGACAGGCATTTTTCTGGTCATCATTATCTGTGCACATGATACTTCACTGGAACTATTTTGAAAGACCCGGTTCAAGAATCTTGGCACGTATCCGGGTTCTTTAGTTGTCCTTAATGTCTCAGGCTTCGGGCATTACTTCCGCTCGGCGTGGAGCACCCCCATCACACCCAGTGCTGAATGCACGGGCTTTCGTTCAAGGGTATAATGAAAGTAATGGTCTATGTAGTCAAGGAGCAGGGGGTTGGGTGGTGCGCTGATCGGTGGAAGGTGGAGTTCCATCTCTATCCTGTGGACACCGGTGAGATCAGCTGGTTCAATCTGCCATTCTGCGCCTTCGCAATCGCATTTCAGGAAATCACATCCCCCAGCTATTTCGATGATCCTGCTAAGCGGGAACGTGGGTGAATTGACTTCACGATCATCCCAGTTGACTTTTTTCGGTCTGCCATCACCGAGTGCTCCCTCTATGACCTGGACGGGGACATCATTCAGTCGGATATTCTCCTGGAGAAGCTGTGCGGTCACGGGCTCTACCGCGACCACATTCGGTGAATAACGGGAAGCCCGGATACAAAAAGCCCCCACATTTGCACCGATATCAATTACCTGGTCATGTGAAGACAGGTCATTGAACCGGTATTCCGGTACTTCAAAGATCTGGCGGAAGGCTGTATCCTGCAAGACAAATCTGATGCCATCCGATGAGGTAAAAAATGAGAGATTGTTCGTTTTATCACCTCAGGATTTCTGGCGGCAGATCGTTACGCTTTCTTTTTGATAAATGTCCCATCTGCATATTCCCGGAACGCTGTCCGCAATTCATCTGCAGTATTCATAACAATAGGACCCCTCCACGCAACCGGTTCATGAATCGGTTTTCCCGAAAAGAAGAGAAATCTGAAACCTTTTGCGGAAGCTCCTGCCGTGATAGACGGGCCATCACCAAACAGGACCAGGTCGCGGTTCACCACCGGATGTCCTTCCTGTGGATCAAACGTTCCTTCCCCCCCGATAACGTAGGCAAGGACGGTGTATCCTTTCTTCACGGGCTGGGAAAAAGATGCATCGGGACCCATGGTTACATCGAGATACTCAGGATCGGCAACAATATCCCGCACCGGTCCCGTAACGCCATCTGCCGAACCGGCAATCACCCGGATAGTGATACCATCCCGCGGGGAAACGGTCGGGATTTGATTTTGGGTTATTTCCTGGTATCGCGGGTCCATCATCTTATGGGATCGGGGCAGGTTGACCCAGAGCTGAAATCCTCCCATCTGACCATTTACCGGTTGGGGCATCTCGGAATGAACGATACCGGATCCTGCAGTCATCCATTGCACGTCGCCGGCGTTTACCTTTCCCGCATTTCCCATGCTGTCTGCATGCTCCACCAATCCCTTGAGCATATAGGTGACCGTCTCAATTCCCCGGTGGGGGTGGGTAGGAAAACCGGCAAGGTAATCTTCCGGCCGCGGTGCCCGGAAGTCGTCCAGCATCAGGAATGGATCGAATTGCGGGACTTCGTAGCTGCCAAATGCCCGGTGCAGGCGGACGCCGGCACCTTCAACTGTCGGGTACGCCCTGAGGACACGTTCAACTGCGCGGACCTGTGTCATAAAAAGAGAACAGGCAGTAATGGCTATTTAATATATGGGTCAGGGAGGTAAACGAATCCGATCATGTTATCAGAACTGCATTCGTATGATCCGGTAGTCATGGGCCTGAAAGAGCAGCTGAAAGGCATCATACAAGAACGAGCGCTCTCTTCCCTTCCTGACCATTTCGATGTGGTCGGAAATATTGCAGTACTCTCGCTTCCTGAAGAGCTCAACGAATATCGATGCATCATTGCAGATTCCATCATCACCTCGCGACACAACATCAGGACCGTGCTGAACAAAATCTCACGGCTTGAAGGCAGCAACCGTACGGCTCGCTTCGAGATCCTTGCCGGGAACGATACGGTTACCCTCCATAAGGAGTATGGTTTTTCCTATCAGCTCGATGTCGGCACGGTATTTTATAATCCCCGGCTGGCCAGTGAGCGCAAACGCGTTACCGACCAGGTCCGTCCCGGTGAACGGGTGCTTATACCATTTTGCGGTGTAGGACCATTTGTAATTCCTGCAGCTGCGCACGATGCAGCAGTTATTGCCGTTGAGCAGAATCCTGAAGCATGCCGCTGGCTTATGAGGAACGTGGTGTTGAACGGGGTTAAGGATCGGGTCACCTTACAGATTGGGAATGCATTCGATACTTCTCTTCTTCCGGCAGGCGCATTCGATCGTGCGATCATCCCCACACCCTACGGGATGGATGCGATTTTTGATATCATTATCTCGCATGTAAAGCCCGGGGGGATGATCCATTTCTATACGTTCAACAACCGGGACCAGGCAGACGCACGGGGAGGAGAATTTACCCGACGGGGTTTTGAGCTGGTTAAACAAAGAAGGTGCGGGAATGTTGCACCATGCATAAGCCGCTGGGTGTATGACCTGGTGAAACAGGGATGTTATAACACCTGAAAAAAGATTTCTTTTTTAAGATCTCTCCATCTTCAAAGAATCGTGAACGGTCCTGAAATTCTATCGCCGGATCCATCTGCGGTGAATAATGATCGATATGATTCCGAACCCGCAGAATCCGGCAATACCGACGATCATATGCATACTGGAGCTCCCCGTACCCGGGTCAGCTGGCGCTGGCAGTACTGTGGTTTGTGATGGGAATGGGACATCAGGTTTTCCGGATTTATTTTCTGCAATTGTGTCCTTTGCAGGCGGTTCTGGGAATGCATCCCCTTCATGAGCTACAAACGTTTCATTTCCCATGGCAATAGCGAACAATAAAAATTCCGGGCTGTCTGCACTGTAGCATGCACGCCCGTTTTTATTCCCAAGCGTACGGGTGGGCAGGCGGAACCATGTCTGGTTCCGGAGGATCCACAATCCAATCTTGTCTGGGGTGGCATGATTTTCGTCGATAAAAGAAAGCGGTACATCAAACTCGATGAGTGCTGCTGTTATAATCGCGTAGCGTACCGGCATGAGGTCAATATACTGGTATACCGGCGTATCCAAGGATATGTCCTGGGGAGGAAGGGAGGTAATCTTTCGGGATGTGATGATTATATCAGATATATCCCACCCTGTCACGGTCACGCGGCTGACCGCTGAATCCCCGCCAACATTTACTGTCTGGCATCCTGCAGGTCCCGCATTCCGGATGACCAGGGGCATGTCATTCCTATATGGAGGGTCGTCTCCACCATCCGAAATTTCAACGGGGGACAGTGATAATGCAGGTGAGGGTGTGAGTTCCGGGGTGAGAGATAACGATGGAACAGGGGTCAGTGAGGGTGTGGGTTCCAGGGTGAGAGATAACGATGGTATGGGGGTCAGTGAGGGTGTGGGTTCCGGGGTGAGAGATAACGATGGTACGGGGGTCAGTGAGGGTGTGGGTTCCGGGGTGAGAGATAACGATGGTACGGGGGTCAGTGAGGGTGTGGGTTCCGGGGTGAGAGATAACGATGGAACAGGGGTCAGTGAGGGTGTGGGTTCCAGGGTGGGAGTTGATGTTGACGTTGGATCCGGGGATGTAGGGATGGGGGTCGGCGATGGTATGGGTGTAAGTGTCGGTGGCGGTGTTGTTGCCGTTGTTTCGGGAGTTGCGATGATAGTGATATATCCCGATTTGCTGACACTGCTCGCAACAGTAAAATTCTCAACAACCATGGTCACGGTGTATGTGCCGGGAGTCACATACGCATGAATCGGGTTTCGTTGGGCGGTGATGCTGGTATTGAACCACGAACCGTCCCCAAATGACCAGTTCCAGGAGGAGGGTAGTCCTCCGGTAGATGTATCGGAAAACTGAATGTTCAGCGGGGCGGTGCCAGTGAGAGGAAAAGCCGTGAAGTTCGGAATCAGCGGAGGAATACCAATCGCATATTTCAAGTTGCCATTCCCGCCATCCCGGTAACTGATGCGGGGATTTCCCTCACTATCCAGGGCAAGGGAGGTGTATAATCCAACATTCAGCACGGTGTCCACTGTTTCATTGGTCCAGGCAAGCCCGGTTTTCACTGCATATTTCAGGTGACCATTGGTCTCGTCGTAATAACTGATATGAGGATTTCCTGACGCATCGAGAGAAAGGGATGTATACTTCCCGACTGTACCGGCACCGTCAACGATCTCTTTTTTCCAGATGGCTCCCGTTTTTGATGCAAATTTCAGATCCCTGCCAACACCATCATAATAACTGATTCTTGGCTCTCCAGCTGCATCGAGCGCAAGGGATGTATAATATCCAGCATTCCCCGTATTGTCTATGATAGTAGTGAACCACAGACCTCCGCTCTTCACTGCATACTTAAGAAACCCGTGCCCTGCATCATAATAACTTATAGAGGGGTTCCCGATACTATCCAGTGCCAGGGATGAATAAGTGCCCACATTTCCGGAGTTGTCTACCGTTTCGTTGGTCCAGAGATCGCCGCTCCTCCCAGCATATTTCAGTTTCATATTCAGCAGGTCCTGGTAAGCGATCCGCGGATTTCCGTCACTATCCAGTGCGAGCGACGTGTATCTCCCGACGCCCCCGCTGTCAACCGTACCTCTGGTCCATGTATCTCCAATTTTTGTGGCAAACGAGAGATTTCCCTGGTTTACATCATAATAACTGATGTAGGGCTGTGCAGATCTATCAAGTTCCAGCGAGCAGTACTCGCCGGCACCATGGGTCACATCCACGGTCTCATAAATCCATGCCCCTCCTGGCTTTGCTGCGTATTTAAGGTGGTAGTTTGTAAAGTCCAGATAACTGATCCGGGGGTTGCCGGAACCATCAAGAACAAGTGATGTATAATGCCCAACATCGCCTGTGCTGTCGACAGTTTCCGTAGTCCAGTCAAGGGCAGTAGCGTCTGACACCAGGAGCAGGAAAAAAATTCCCGGTGTGAGAAGAAATACGAGAGTCAGTAGTCTGCATGACCTGGACGACGAATGTCTGACCGTGCCATGATAGCCATTGGTACGATCACGGCTGTAAACAGAAAAATTATTTCCCGATCTAAGCACTGTGCGATCACCCTTTGCATATGCAGGGGTGATGCAGGAGTCAGTCAGGACAATTTATTGATAAATCATACTGAGGTGTCGTACAGAACCCTGGTTATTAGCCGTTTTGTGTCAGATTTAATAAGCTTTGTCAAATCATCGGAAAACGCTCCTGCGGGAATGCAGGGAGCCCTGCTAAAAAATTCCAGCCTACAGGGGCGCACTCAATACCTGGAACCTGCCGGTTGACCTGCATGACAAAACAGATATGTCATATCTCTTTTTCGTGAGATTATTTTTTAATGGGCAATTATTTTGAACTGATCACGATTGCGGGAAGATCAATGGTTGTATGAATGTTATGGGAGTTTAATCCTCAAAGAGTGGCTGATCTTCTCCTTCAGTTTCAAACAGGAACATTTTCTCTAGCGGGACTTTGAACAAACGGGAAATCCTGAATGCGAGTTCGAGGGATGGATCATACTTCTCTTTTTCTATGGCAAGGATCGTCTGCCGGGTCACCCCGAGCTGGTCAGCAAGGACCTCCTGGGTAAGGTTGCGCCATGCCCGGTACACTTTTATCCTGTTCTTCATGCAGAGCGCACTCCGGATATTGCCTGAAATGGTGGGACTGAAAAGATGCGGGGGATCGTTTGTAAACAATGGGTTGCCGTGATACCGGTTCTTCTTTGATTCGCGGTCTGTACTCTACGACAATCATTGAAGATGATCGGATTTCTCAAGACAGAGAAAAAGGAAGGGAGGCGGGTTGTGGTGTCATGCACTCTGTCTTTAAACATAAACGCGTCTCTCTTCACGGTGGGCATGGCGAATCCTGTTGCATGGAATGGCCCTTATTATGGTACTTATCCTAGGAGTCCAACGGCATGCAGGACAATAATCGCCATGGTCACTATCACGATTGCCGCGATCCAGATGCCCGGGTGGGTGATTGCTGACTCTGAACGTCTCCTGGTTATGAAAGGATAGGAAGTAGCCAGGCCGCCAATGATACCGATGCTGAGGACAAGATCCACTGTAAGGCGTTCTGTTGGAACGTCGAGAATATTTTTAAGTGCTATTACGAGGGCAAGCAGGCACGCACCTGCAGTGAGGGCAACGAGTGTCTGCCCCTCCTGCCATGCAACATCGCGATCTGCGTGGGTAAGTTTTCTATATTCAGTACGATCCATAAGTGTCAAACTTCCTTATCTTAATGTAAATTATAATTTACATTTTAGAATATATAATTTTCTTTTTGTCTACTATTATCTCCTTTTTGTTTAATATATTTTCCAACTTTTAGAAGGCTTGAACCCAGAAAATACAAAAAGGCTGACTGCATCA
>Ga0326726_10002489_pt1 | contig 16919 bp, 12 predicted proteins | sample MHFenrmetagenome_2_FD_207603 | JGI IMG/M metagenome (GOLD analysis project Ga0326726, IMG submission 207603) | Lab enriched peat soil microbial communities from Michigan Hollow, Ithaca, NY, United States - MHF15MN | ecosystem: Environmental > Terrestrial > Soil > Wetlands > Peat | place: USA... | reverse complement strand
ATAAAATAAGCGAAGCTCATTTTAAGGCAATTTGGAAGACACTCTGAAGGAGGAAAAGAAAAATAATGCGTGTCAGCATACACAGCAAAAAAGTCGCATTAATCAATGACTCTCCAATAATTTTTTCCATCCCGCAATGCCGGAACTCATGTTTGCTGCGAGAGGTAAACAGAAATACCGCAGCCTGGAGATAAACGCTAAATGATAATAATCCAGAGCAATGCGATTTCGGGGGATATGAGTGTTATTGGGGACAAAATTGCCCTGGTTCTGTCCTCGTCAGCTTGGCCTGGTTGAGGTTGAATCGGGCGCTATGGATAATGCTGCCGGGGTTGATGGAGTTGTTGCAGTTGCAGTTGCTTTTGATGCCGCCATGCGCTGTTTAAAATATTGAATGACTGACTCAGAAATGCAGACAGATACATTGGTGGTTGCGCTAACCTGCTGTTCTGCGAAAGCATTGCTGAACTGCATAACGACGAACAGTAAAGCTACAGTCAATTGTGTGGTAAGCCGCATTGTCTTTTCAGGTTATATCAGACCAGAAGCACTTATGCTGACGCTCTGAGCAAAAGAAGTATAATCAGCGAAACAGACAGTCTTTTGTGGTGTATTATAGCGAAAATATTATTCAATCAAAAGCAGGATATCGCCATTGCATTAATATCGGCGATACGGATAAGAGGCTGCCAGCCTCGCCATTGCTGAGAAATCGGGGCTCAGGGCGAGCCCTGCCTGCGGGATAAAAAAAAGTAACGAGGGTATTCTGCCCAAAGCCCCTGCAGGGCCTTCGGATGATGAGTGCCATGCAGGGTGAAGAGTCGGAATATCAGCTTTGCGAGTAGGTATGAACGCTGTTCTGAGCCGAAGGAAGGTAGTTTACGCCGAACCAGCAGACGAGAAGCACAATAAAGGATACGGCAAGATACCACTGCAGTTTGCTGCGATCGATCTTGTAGCGGAACGCATGAAGATAGCCGAGATAGGCGAGCCAGGAGAGAAATGCCCACGTCTCTTTGGGATCCCAGGTCCAGTAATGCCCCCAGGCCTCCTTTGCCCAGAGCGCACCGAAAATGAGACCGAATGTCAGCAGCACAAAGCCAAGCAGCGCCAGATAATGCGCAACCGTTTCACCGGTTTCATTTTTGCGGCTCCGGAGCTGAAGCGAGACATTGTGCAATGCCGTCACCGAGGATGCAGCAAGCAGCACGTAACCGACAAGGTAGACGACAACATGCGGAATAAACCAGGGGCTCTGGAGCGCAGGCATCAGTGTTTTGTCAAACACTTCGGGATGGAGCAGGTTTATGCCGAGAAAAAATCCGGCCAGTGCCATACAGTAGTATTTCAGCCAGCCTATTTTCCAGCGGTATTCCACGAGAAAGCCTACGAGCGGAATGAGCGCAGCGTACCAGAGGCGCGTTTCGCCAAGTGTTCTGAGGGGTGGACGATCAAGCACAGACCAGTACATGGCAATAAAAGCCGCCATGACTGCCGATCCGCCAAAAGAGATAACCGTTGCTGGAAGTTTGAGTGCAGGAACCTTCCGTGCGACAAGATCGAGGAGAGTACCTGTAACCCAGCATCCAATGGCCAGAATGGCCGCCGTTTTAAAATCAATTACCATTATGCAACCTCTGAATGTTTAATGCCATTCCAGAAAAAAAGAATGTTTCCTGCCATGATCATGAATAAGCCGATATAGACCGCCGGAAGCCAGGGATCACGGATAACTTCGATAAGACTGAGTTGTGACCACCGGCCTGCTTTTTCATCATAACCCATCTGATAGAGCTTCCAGCCATTGAAGTCTATCGGGTGGTTGACCTCAAGAGTTGCCGTTTTCTGATTACCGGCATCGTCCTTGACCGATACTGCCGAACGGAAAGATTTTGGTGATCCCGGCATCATGATAAGCAACAGTCCGTTCAATTCTGCAGCATTCGGCTTCAGCATGGGACTTCCTGTGCTGAGCCACGCCTCGATGGGTGCTGCGCTGGAAGTTATCCTTATTTTTGCGAAAGGGATTCCGGCTGTACGGTCTGCCGGTTCAGGATTTCCGTCTTTTCCGGGAAGAGCATAGGGGATATAGTCGAGCACCAGAACTTCAACACCTTTCCATGAAGCCGTTACACCCTTGCGCACCTGAATGATGGCCTGAGAGCGCTCAACCAGAAGCTTGTCGCTGTGTGGATCGTAGAGCAGAAGCTGGGGCGGATACTCTTCGAGTGAGAAATTCTGAAGAAAAACAGAAAATGGAAGCTGCGTCGGCGTCTCACTATCCATGGTATAACCGAAGTTATTGGCTTTACCCACTTCGATCGGCACAACATAGCGCTGCAGATCAGAACTGCCGAATACACCGCATGACAGCGCCAGCCAGAAACCGGCATGAAAGAGGATGAACTGTAGATTTTTCAGACTGAAAGGAAAAAGCTTCCATGATAGCCCGAGACCAAGATTGGCCAGAAAAAGCAGCAGCGTCAAGGCAAATGGCCAGCTTGAGAATATCTGGTTTATACGCAATTGCGCGGCAACTGAACCGGGTGCTGCGCTCCCCTGGGGAAAAACTCCGCCGATCAGTGAAAGAATTGCGATCGCAAAAACAAGAGCCAGCCCGAGAGGAATCCCTCCCAACCATTTAACAACCGAATTGTTTTTGAAGACAAGACCAATGGCCAGTACAATAATGCCAAAAACCGCAAGAGCTATGGCGTTGTACGGCAGGTGAGGCACAATAAAACCGCTCCCTGAAACGGCATATTCGATACAGAAACCCGCAACAACTGCAATTGCGGTAAAAAGAATTGACTCCCGAAACTCCCAGGGAGCCTGAAACCAGCGGCGCCGGACTACAACCATAACTGTATACCTCTGTAAATCTGTTTAAGTAAGTACTCTTTATCTCTGAACCTGTTTAATCATACCAAAATCAACGTATGTACATCTGCACATAGTGCCTCACGCGTCCCTGATAAGAATCTTATCTCAGAAGAGTTGTAACTCGCTCTGTGAGGACAGCCTCACTGCAAGCGTTTGATTCAGTCCCGGAATTATTTCTACACCGTGGAAGGGCAACTGCCTGTTCTGTGCGGGAGATGTTTGTGTGCCGGTTTATAATACGAAAATATAATACTGAAAAAGTATGACCCCAACAATTGTAACAATGGTTAACTGTTTTTTTGTTTACGGAGTTCATTCAAAAAAAATCTGAAGCAAGAAACTCACCGGCAGCGGCAAGATACTCTTCACCGGCTCCGTGTCCGCCGTTGAAAAGCGTTGCCGAAAATGGAATCGCTGAATCATGAAGCCTGGCCTTGTCCTCTTCGTACTGTTCCTCTCGGTAGAGACGATCGCGGCTGCCGCGAGCCAGATGCACCCGCACGTCTCTGCCTGCGAATTGAAGCTCGGGGGGGATATCGCCGCCGAGCATCATCAAGCCGCTGGTGCGGTAATTACCGAGCAGCGCTGAGCGAGCGGCCATGCCTGCCCCTTGTGAAAAACCGTGAAAAACCAGCTGTTCATTGACGGTATGCCGCTCTCTGAGACGCGCTATAACGCCGTTAACATAGCAGAGATTCTCTTCAATACGCAGTTCACGGTGGCGACTGGTCATCCAGCTTGCACCGATTGCGCCCTGCGGGGTATAAAACGAGTGGAGTGCTTCGATGGAGCAGCAGATCCATCGATCGGAACCGGGTATGGCTGAAAGCAGGGCAAGTTCATCTTCGGCACTCTGGCCATAACCGTGAAACCCCACAAGAAGCGGGGCAGGACCGGAGCCGGAAGATGGCCGGAGAAGATATCTCCCGCTCACTGTAGTCTGAATGGTACACTCATGCATAGCGGAAGGAATGTAAGGCGCTGAAAGCACCGGGCCTGCCGCCTGGAATGCGGCAAACCCGGTCTTCGGAAACCCTCTGGTTACAGCTCCAGAAGTTTCAGAATGCCTCTGAGCGGAATTCCCGCCCATTCAGGCCGGTTGTTCAGTTCATAATTCAATTCGTAGACCGCCTTGTTCATCAAATAGGCACGCATCAGGTGCTCACGCTGTTTCGGATCCTGGGGAACAATATCGCTCCCCCTGGTTTTTTCAAAATAGGTGTCGATAAAGTGCTGACCGACATAGAAGCTCCAGCGATCTGCCCAGGGCTCAAGCGTCTGGCGATCTTCGGGACGGATGACCGACTGACTCTCCTGCAGAACATTGAAGGCCGCATAGTCAAACGAGCGGAGCATGCCTGAAATATCGCGGAATACCGAACGTTTGATTTTGCGCTCAGAAACAGGGCGGGCCGGCTCGCCTTCAAAATCGATGATCACAAAGTCCTTGCCGGTAAAGAGCACCTGACCGAGATGATAATCGCCGTGAATCCTGATTTTCAGCGTATCGATCTTCTCCAGACGGATCGGATCGAACTGCTGGATGATCTCGTTCTGCTTCTGTACCAGCTGGGTGGCAAGCTCCTGCTGCTCTCCCGGAAGGCGGTGTTTGATTTCGCGGATCAGAATCATGGAGCGCTTGACCTGTTCGCACATCGCCTGGTAAATTGATCGCTGGTAAAGCGTAGTGAAAGACTCCGGTGCAAATGCCGGGTCGCTTTCGAGCGAGGCAAGTGAAAGATGCATTTCAGCGGTCCGCTCGGCAAGTTTTTCAATCATGCCGAGATAGGCTTCGCCGATAAGCTCGTGCATGAGATCAGGAATCTTCACCGGATCGCCGCTGAGCTGAGGAAGCAGCGGAAGAGCGATACCGGTATTGATTTTTGCAAGTACATCGTCATAGTAACGCTTGACCTGGCCAAGAGAGAGCTGCCATGCATCACCTTCGTTCTGCACAAAATGCTGGAGAATACCAAGCGAGTAGCGGTTTGAACGGCTCTGACCATAGTTCAGCGATCCAAGGTATTGAGGCAGATTTGCAAAGGTTGTCCGGTCGCTCAGCGCACTGCACATTTCCACTTCGGGAGAGACGCCGTTTTCGATGCGGCGATAGAGTTTAAAACAGAGTTCATTGTGGTACCTGATCGATGTGTTTGTCTGTTCGACGCCCATCAGGGATGGCTCAGGTTCACTGTTGGATGTTTTTTCAATGAACGAATCCGCCTTCTTTGCTTTCATTCCGGAAACCAGACCCGCTTTGCCCTGCCAGCCTTCCTTACCGGTCACAAGACGGAAAAGCTGGTTCAGGAACCGGTTATCGAAGGTCGCATCGCACAGGTACCCCTCATCGTCACCGACAATGACTTTGCCGATAACCCTCTTGTAGAAGTTGTCATCAGACGGGTCGAGCGTCGAGGCCGGTACAAAACAGACCGGAAGCTGATAGAGATCGTTCTCTCCGCTTGAATAACGCACTTCGGTCATAAGAAGCTTCGCCTGATCCATGCCTGCAACTGGAATGGTATCGAAAATCGTGATTCGCATGATGTTGCGAATCTTTCCGCCAAACCAGCGGCTTGCCTTATAGTAGTGCGGCAGCACATCCGTTTCAAGCAGCTCACGGCTTCTGCCGGTAAAGAGGTTCGGCCAGCGGTAGACATTGGCAAAAGGTTTCTCGATAAAGCGGCGTCCAGCAATATTCTCGGTATCCTTGACCAGTTTCAGCCAGAAGTAGCCATAAGAGCCGAGTGCCACCATGTAGGGCGTTTTGCGGATTTTCGGGAAACGGTTCAGACTGAACACCTCTTCCGGAATAAATCCTTCAAACGCAGAAAGGTCGATCATGACCGCCTGGGCATTTCGTGAAAGATTGATGACGGCAAGCATGGTCTCATCCTCAAAGCGGCGGATAAAGATCAGCACCTTGGGATTGTTGACCTGCAGAAATTCGATGGTGCCGCGGCTGAGGGATTTATAGCGCCGGGCGGTGGAAATGGCATGACGCATCCACCAGAGCAGCGAATTGACATTGCTCTCCTGCACTTCAACGTTTATCGCTTCATAATGATATTCCGGGTCGATGATAACCGGCAGCAGGAGCTGTTGGGGATTGGCACGTGAAAAGCCCGCATTGCGGTCGGAGTTCCACTGCATGGGTGTGCGCACGCCGTCACGGTCGCCAAGATAGTAGTTGTCGCCCATACCAATCTCGTCGCCGTAGTAGAGCACAGGGGTTCCCGGCAGGGAGAGCAGCATGATGTTCATCAGTTCGATCTTGCGTCGATCGTTGGTCATCAGCGGCGCCAGGCGGCGGCGGATACCGAGATTGATACGCGCCTTTGGATCGTTGGCATAGACCCTGCGCATATAATCGCGCTCCTCGTCGGTCACCATCTCAAGGGTAAGCTCATCGTGGTTGCGCAAAAACGATGCCCACTGGCAGTTTTCCGGAATTTCCGGCGTCTGGTCGAGAATGTCAATGATCGGAAAACGGTCCTCTGTTGCCAGAGACATATACATTCTCGGCATCAGGGGGAAATGGAAGTTCATGTGGCACAGGTCACCTTCGCCAAGATAGGCCGCGGAGTCCTCCGGCCACTGATTGGCTTCGGCAAGAAGCATGCGGTTCGGGTAGTGCTCATCAACATAGGTGCGAAGCTTCCTCAGGTACTCGTAGGTCTTTGGCAGGTTTTCGCAGTTGCTCCCCTCTTCTTCATAGAGGTATGGCACGGCATCGAGGCGGAGTCCGTCTACGCCCATGCCGAGCCAGAAATCGAGCACGTCAAAAAGCGCCTGGTGAACTTCGGGATTTTCAAAGTTCAAATCCGGCTGATGGTGGAAAAAGCGGTGCCAGTAATACTGCCCGGCAACGGGATCCCAGGTCCAGTTGGAGGCTTCGAAATCCTGGAAAATAATGCGGGTCTCGGAGTACTTGTTAGGATCGTCGCTCCACACATAAAAGTTCCGATCGGGCGAACCGGCAGGAGCTTTTCTTGCGCGCTGAAACCATGCGTGCTGATCGGAAGTATGGTTCACCACCAGCTCGGTAATGACCTTCAGGCCGCGGCTGTGCGCTTCGTCAAGAAACTGCCTGAAATCATCCAGGGTGCCGTAGTCGGGGTTGACGGTCATATAGTCAGCAATATCGTAACCGTCGTCGCGCAGTGGAGATGGATAAAAAGGGAGCAGCCATATGGCCGTTACGCCCAGGCTTTCCAGATAACCGAGCTTCTGGCGCAACCCCTCAAAATCTCCTATGCCGTCGTTGTTGCTGTCAAAGAAAGTCTTGACATGCGCTTCGTAGATAATTGCGTCCTTATACCAGAGATGTTCGGGTTGATACATAATAATGTTGTTAGGTATACCGTGATAAGTGATAAATATCCTGTTAAAATAAAAAGCAGCGTCAGCCAAGCGTTACCCGGAAAATATGCGCAGGCATTCTCCGGGGACTGACTTCCACATAGTTCCATTCGCCGTTCCAGTCGTAGCTCTCTCCGGTCAGAAGATCTTCGACCTTGAAGGGGTGAATATGCGACAAACCGAACAGCTCGAGCGGAAAGCGCAGCCATCCGCCTCGGGTATTGGAATGATCAAGGTTGACTACGGTAAGAATAATATTGCTGTTGTCCATCGAGCGCTTGACATAACCCATCAGCTGGTCATCCTCCCTGCCCGCTGAAGCTTCAATACGCACAAAGGTGATATCGCTGGTCTGCTGCAGCGCGGCATTTTCCTTCCTGATCCTGTTGACACGGGTGATCTCTGCGCGGATGTTGCCCGGCCGGTCAAGATCCCACTCTTTGATCTCATATTTTTCGGAATCCAGATAGTCCTCCTTGCCAACAGCCACAGGAACATGCTCGCAAAGCTCGTAAGCCGGCCCGTACATGCCGTAGTTGGACGACAGGGTTGCAGCAAGTACCATCCGGATAATGAACTTTGTCCGATCGCCGCTCTGCAGCTCATCGGGAAGAATATCGGGCGTGTTCGGCCAGAAGTTTGGCCGCATGAAATGTTTCAGGTGTGAAGTGGTCAACTCATTCAGATACTCCTGAAGATCGTGCTTGGTGTTGCGCCAGGTAAAGTAGCTGTATGACTGGCTGTACCCTGCTTTTGCAAGCCTGGCCATCAATTTCGGCCGGGTGAAAGCTTCGGCAAGAAATACCGTATCAGGATGCTCTTCCCTGATGGAAGCGATTGCCCACTCCCAGAATGGAAATGCTTTTGTATGGGGATTGTCGACGCGGAAAATTTTCACGCCCTTCTCTATCCAGAAAAGAAAAATGCTTTTAAGCTCAATCCAGAGGTTCTGCCAGTCGGCGGATTCGAAATCGATCGGGAGAATATCCTCGTACTTTTTCGGGGGGTTTTCGGCGAACTGCACCGTTCCGTCCGGACGCCACTTAAACCAGGTCGGGTGCTCCTTTACATAGGGGTGATCGGGTGAACACTGAAAGGCAATATCGAGTGCCACGGAAATACCACTGGCCTCCGCTTCGACTACAAATTCCGTAAAATCATTTATGGTTCCAAGTTCAGGATGAACGGCCTTGTGACCGCCATCGCTGTTGCCGATTGCCCAGCAGCTTCCGGGCTCTCCGGGAGCTGCAACAAGCCCATTGTTTTTTCCTTTGCGCTTGCTGTAACCGATCGGATGAATCGGGGGGAGGTAGAGAACGTCAAACCCCATCCCGGCAATCAACGGCAGCATTCTCCTGCACTCCGTGAACGTTCCGTGCCTGCCCGGCTCTGAACCCCATGAGCGCGGGAACAACTCATACCAGGAGCTGAAACCGGCTTTTTTCTGTTCAACCGTCAGTGTGAGCACTTTCTCGTAAACGGTCGCACAACTCTTGTCGGGAGCACGATTCATGAGCTCTGCAAGCTTTTTTTCAAGTGCGGCCGCTGCCGCCTCTTCCAGCTCCTGCGAGCGGAGAGTGGCGGCGAATAGCTTGAGTTTCGCTGCATCGGCGGAAGAAGATCGTGCAACTCCCGCATCAACAAGGAGTGCCCCGATTTCAAGATCGAGCGAAATGTCCTGTTGTGCCTCTATTTTTTTGGTCAATCCCTTTTGCCAAGTCTGGAAATGGTCGACCCATGCTTCAATGGTATAGTCATATCTACCGGCACTGCCCACACTGAGGGTGCCTGACCAGCGGTCATTTCCCACAGACTGCATCGGAGTGCGCTGCCACAGGGAAGTTCCGGAGGGACGGCAGCAGAGTTCGGCAGTGATTGTATCGGCACCATCGACAAAGATGTCGGCCTCTACAATATTAAACCCGCCCTCGACTCCTTTTGCCGGGTATTTTCCCCCGTCAAGTTCGGGAGTGACATTTTCTATAATAACCCTTTGGCGTCCGTCAAACTCCTGATTGACAGAGAGAGTAACCGACCGGCGGAATGCATTGTTCATCTTCAGGATTTCTGGTTGGAGCCCGGGGGTATCCCGGCCATGAAGCAGTTGCGCCGGACGGTTTCGCCATAATTAAAAAAGCGATATCGTTTCCGGCAGTGCCCCCTGTTTATAACAGAATGGAAAATATGAAAACTCCCTTACTTTTTTACTTAGATACGCTCCTAATATTCAAGTCACCAATTAAAAGATCTCCACTTTCGATTTATTCTTGAGAAAAGTCAGCTCTACACACTTACAATTTATAGCGATGCCCGATTATGAACCTTGACTCCGGCTTTGATTTCTCATGAAAAAAATTGTTCATTTACTGGTAGCCTTAGGTGCCGGGGACCGATAAACAATCGTCATGAGCGTTGAATCCCCAAGGCCCCCCAAGGCTTATACAGCAGCCCATCATCCGGAACGTCTGAACAACAGATTTTTGATGTGCCTTTTACTTATAAATTCATCAGCAAAGAAGAGATAATGTTTGAACCACAAAAAGAACGACTGCAGGAGATCCATCGCCGCCTGGAACAGTTACGGGGGTATCTTTGACGTCGATCAGCGCAAAGAAAAAGTAGAGGATCTGGAAAAAATTACCGCTGACCCTGCATTCTGGAACGACCAGAAAGAGGCGCACAAGGTTTTGAAAGAGCTCAATGAGAATAAAACGTGGACCGAAGGGTACGACAAGCTCGCCGCAAAGGAAAAAGTATGTGCGGATGAGCTCGATATTGCATCCGAGCTCGAAGATGAATCGTTCTCCGATGAACTTACGGCCGCCATTGCCGAAATCGAACACGATATTGCGGCAATCGAATTCAAAAACATGCTTTCAGGCAAGGATGATGCAGGTAACGCCCTCATCACCATTCATGCCGGAGCGGGAGGCACCGAGGCACAGGACTGGGCGGAAATGCTCTATCGCATGTACATGCGCTGGGCGGAACGCAAAGGGTACAAGATCTTTACCGACGACTATCAGGAGGGCGACGGTGCCGGCATTAAAACCGCAACACTTGAAATCCAGGGCCCATATGCCTACGGTTATCTGAAAGCTGAAAACGGCGTTCACCGGCTGGTGCGAGTTTCACCCTACGACTCCAACGCCCGGCGACACACCTCGTTTGCGAGTGTCTACACCTACCCTGAAGCACCTCCCGATGTTGAAATTGAAGTTCGCAAGGAGGATCTCGAACTTTCAACCTTCCGCAGCGGCGGCAAGGGCGGCCAGAACGTCAACAAGGTCGAAACAGCCGTACGCATAAAGCACCTGCCGACAGGTATTGTGGTGGGTTGCCAGGAGGAGCGTTCACAGTTCCAGAACAGGGAGCGAGCCATGAAAATGCTTATGGCGCAGCTCTATCAGCGGCAGCGTGAGGAAGAAGATGCCAAAAAGCGGGAGATAGAGGGGAAAAAGAAAAAAATCGAATGGGGAAGCCAGATCCGCAGCTACGTGCTGGACGACCGGCGTATCAAGGATCACCGGACCAACTACGAACGGTTCGACGTGGAAAACGTCCTTGACGGAGATCTCGACGAGTTCATGCAGCGGTACCTCTCCGAATTCAGCGACTGATGCCCGGCGCCGGAAATGATCAGGTGATCCGGTTCGGCGTAGTCACCGACATTCACTTTTCAACAGAAAGCGAACCGGCGGAAAACGAATCTGCGGCAGTTCCTCATGCTGCCGCGGACCTTCGAGGGTGGATCGAAAACTGCATAAAAAACCAGGTTGATTTTCTGCTCCAGCTCGGCGACATCATCAAGGGAACAGCAGAGCATCATGAAGCGGAACTCAGTCAGGCAACCGCCATCCTGAATGAGTTTCACGGCACCATCCGCCACGTCATCGGCAACCACTGCCTTGCAGTGCCGCGTCCGGAGCTCCTCCAGGCACTTGGCTTGAAAGCCCCCTATTACTCATTTACCATAAAAGAATACCGGTTTATCGTGCTTGACGGCATGGACGTTTCGGTGCTTGATAACCCTGAGACTCCGCAAGACCTCAAGACGCTTGAATTCTACCAGGCGCAGTTTGAGATTGCCCCCGAACTGCACGACTATTGCGGTGCGGTAGGTCTACGGCAGAAAGAGTGGCTGAAAACAGAACTTCAGGCAGCGGAACAAGCCAGCGAGCGGGTAATCATACTCTGCCATTTTCCCCTCTGGCCCGAAACAACCGACCCGAAACACGGCCTGCTCTGGAACCACAGTGAAATTGCAGAACTGCTTGCCTCTTCAACTGCGGTAAAAGCCTGCATCAGCGGTCATTATCATTACGGCGGATACTTGCTGCATAGCGGTATACACTTTATTGTGCTGCCGGCATTCGTGAACCGACACGAACATCCTGATTTCGCCTGCGGCACGGTTGAACTGCACCGCGATTACATGGTAGTCCGCAACCAGAACAACAAAGCTATGTTCAATCTTGCAATGAACTGAACTCCTGAAACGATGAAGCTTTTCACCCTGCTGTTTCTCTTTGTAACCCTGTCGGCTGCAGCAACAGGAAAAGAACGGTTTCAGCTGAACGTTGACCATAAAAGCAGGGAGCAGGGGCAGTTCTTTACTGTAACGGTAACGGGGGCAAAGGCTGAGCCGACAATCAGCTTCATGAGTCACACCTACCGGATGTTCCGCCAGGCGGACGGCAGCTGGAGGTCGCTCCTGCCGGTCGAGAACCTCACCATACCGGGCAGCTATACCCTTGTGGTTCGTGAACGCAAATATGAAAAGAGCGTGTCGCTTACTGTAATACCGAACAATCGCAGGATACAGCAGATCACGCTTGACCCGTCAAAGAGAGAACTCAAGGCAACCGGGACTGAATTAACAAAGGTCAAAACTGCACTGCACACCGAAAGCCTTGAAAAACTCTTTGCCGGCACATTCCTTCGCCCCGCACCCGGCGAAACGAGCAGCCTCTTCGGACTCAGACGCTCCTACAACGGCGGACCGGTCGAGAGCTACCATAAAGGGATAGATATTTCAGCACCGCAGGGAACACCGGTGAAAAGCAGTGCGAAAGGAAATGTTGTGCTCACAGGACGCGTCGAGGATGGGTTTCAGGTGCACGGCAACACCGTAATCATTGACCATGGCCAGGGCCTCACCACAATTTACATGCACCTCTCCGCCATTACGGTTACTGAAGGTCAATGTGTCGATGCGGGTGAAATAATCGGAACAGTCGGCCACACCGGCATATCAACCGCTCCGCATCTCCACTGGGGAACCTATCTCTACGGCACCAGCGTCGATCCGGAACTGTTTGAAGGGCATGCGTTTTGATCCGGAATTGAGCGGCAAAGAACTTTCTCCCATAAATAATTGTTTCTGAAAACCTGAACGAAACCGGAGGGAACTATTTAGAAATTGGTACCTTTATTTTTAATTCAGTTCCCTTACTGATTCAAACCCGATACCAGCAGCTGTTGCCGGCATGCAGTAGAGACGTATGTTGAGTTATTCAACGGAATAATTTTATCAGATTACGTCAGAGGTTCAATTTTCGCAGTCATACAGCAGAACCGAAAGTATTTATGTAACGATTACATTCTCTACATGAGGGAAAGTTTCGTCAACTAAAAAACTCAACGGGTGATTCCCCCACTCATTTCACCCAATGAAAAGCCAATAACGGCAATGTAATCGATGCAGGCATCTGGTTATTATTTCACAGAATAATCAGCCTGAAACTGCGTCAAAAAAGAGATGCTCATGCCGAGCCCGTTAACCTCATCCGGAACGACGTTATTCGCAGCGAGCGGCGTGACCACTATAGATCCCCTGCTGAGTAACGATCATCAAAAGTGGGGTGGAATTACCGGAACGGGCGCATCTCTCACCTTCAGCTTTCCCTGGACTGAAAACCCGACAGCTTTTTGGCAAACCAATTACAGCAATTGTTCAGAACCAACAGCGACATCGCATAGCGGCCTGAATCTGACGCAAATGACCGCCGCCAGCAATGCGTTTCAAACATGGGCGAATGTGGCGGATGTCACGTTTACACAGGTTCCTGAGACCGAAACCAACGTTGGAGACTTCCGTATTGCGTTCTCTTCCGCCGTCAGCGATTCTAACAATAATACCTGGGGATGGGGGTGGTACCCCAGTAAATATTGGGCATGTGCCGCCGATATCTGGATCAACCCGTCACACGCCGCCGTTACAGAGGACTGGTCTGTCAGATCTCACAACTTCTACTCGCTGATCCACGAAATCGGCCATGGACTCGGTCTGAAACACCCCGGCAATTACTCCGGCTCAGAACCGGGACCGTACCTCCCTGAGAATCTTGATTTCAGGACCTATTCGGTGATGTCGTATAAGGACTTGAACCCATTCTTTCTGGATACAACAACAGTGCCGAGGAAATACATCACCGTGGTTCCGGAAACCCCGATGGTTTATGATATTCTGGCGATTCAGTACCTTTACGGGGCAAACAAAAATTACCATACCGGTAACGATACCTACTCATTTGACCCCTCGGTCCCCTTTTACAAAACCATTTGGGATGCCGGAGGGTCGGACTCTATCGACATTTCGAACTTTGCCACCGACTGCACTATCGACCTGACTGAAGGTCATTACTCATCCATTCACTATGTCAATACAGGAAATGGGCCTGATCTTTATGACGGTTCTAATAATCTCGGTATTGCATTCGGCGTCACTATCGAAACAGTTTTTGGCGGTTCCGGCAACGACAGCATTATCGGCAATACCGTTAACAACATGCTGTTCGGCACCGGGGGAAATGATACGTTTACCGGCGCGGGCGGGGATGATTATCTTGACGGCGGAGCCGGCAGTGACACGGTCATCTTTGCTGGAAACCAATCCGACTACCTGATCGCTCCATCCAATGCGGGGTTTTCCATTAAAGATAACGCGGGCAATGACGGCACCGATTTTGTCGTTATGGTGGAGTACCTTCAATTCAGCACGAGTACGCTGAAGCTCTCGGAGTTTCAATTCATTGCTCCGATGGTCCACAATGGCGCGAGTATCGACCCGGTTCGCTACACCGGTCCTGCAACGGCGGCGGGGAGTGACTCGATATTATTTCAGTTTCTTGGTGATGCAAATGGTGAACTGCTGCAGGGTACTTCCTATAACGATTTTATCAATGTTCTTGCCGGTGACGACGGAGTCAATGCCGGAACAGGAAATGATGTCATTGACGGCGGTCTGGGCTCAAACTTTCTTACGGGAGGCGCAGGATGTGACATTTTCTTTTGCGATGGAAGGGGAGGTGGAATTACCTGGTCGACGATCACTGACTGGCAGACAGGCGAGCAGTTGTCGATCTGGGGATGGAAAGAGGGAATCAGCCGGATAATAAAGTGGATCGAAAATGGAGCCGAAGGCTATAAAGGCATCACCATGCATGCCGATCTGAATGGTGACGGAACCATCGATACCTCGGTAACCTTCACGGGAATAACAGCACAATCCCAGCTGCCCGAGCCGCTCGCGTTTACTGATCCGGAACTGTTGTGGTTTACTTGACTACGGAACACCGGAAACAGCACAAGGGAACACCCTTTTTACTCCACACTCATGCATCATTTTATTTCTGTATTGCCCTGCAGCCATCTTCGCTTGTGCTTGCAGGGCTATACAGGGTTTCTGAATGGCCAATCGCTCCTTTTTGCCCCCTTGCGTCATCCGGCATTTTCCTGAGCCCTCTTAAGCGCCTCAATATCGATCTTGATCATGCCCATCATCGCCGTCATCACTCTCTGAACCTTCGCTTTATCTGGATCCGCCAACATTTCAGGGAGTATTTTCGGGGTAACCTGCCAGGATAATCCGAATTTATCGGTGAGCCACCCGCATTGAACGACCTGACCGCCTTCCGACAGCTTCACCCAGAAATCATCGACCTCTTCCTGGCTGTCACAGTTGACGACAAAGGAGATTGCCGGTGAAAATTTGTATTCAGGGCCGCCATTGAGTGCAACAAACTGCTGACCATAGAGCTGAAAGCTGACCGTCATCACCGTATCTTTTGACATGGGACCGCCTTCGATGGTAGCGGGTTACGCCGGTAACCTCTGAATTTTTAAACACCGAAACATAAAAATGCGCAGCTTCCTCTGCCTGCGTCTCAAACCAGAGAAATGGTGTGATCTTCTGCATCTGCATGATGTTACCCTCCCGAAAGTTAATATGACCGGACCCCTGACAGGCAGCCGTGCGACTGGGCGGCTACCCTTAATAATCGCATAGTCTATAAGGTTTCAGGAACAACAGCTGGCCTGACCTTTACGTCTCCCCTCGTAATCAAACCTTTCGTGTTTTCAATGAAAACGGCATAAGAAAAACTGTGCCCGAAAAATCGGAAATGGAAAGAGATGCATTGATAATGGCAATAATTTTTTACGGTTTATGTTTGAGGTGATTTAATGTTGGCGTCAAGATCCATGATTGTTGCTGCACCTCATTCATGAAAAATATTATTTCCCTAAATCCGACGTGCATTTGGGGCAGCGGGTAGCCTTTATGGGTACGCTGCTGAAGCAGTAAGGACAATCTTTGGTTGATGGAGCCGATGGCGGCTGTTTCTCCTCTCGACGAAGCGAATTGATAGCCTTGACAAGCAGAAAAACAGCAAATGCCATGATCAGAAAACTGATCACCGCATTAAGGAAAACTCCGTAATTCATGGTAACCGCACCGGCCGCCTTTGCATCGGCCAGAGCAGCATAGGGACCTGCGGCACTGGCACCGTCCTTCAACAGGATGTAGAGGTTGGAAAAATCGACTCCGCCAAGAAGCAGCCCGATCGGCGGCATCAGTACCTGGGAAACCAATGAAGTGACAATCGTTCCGAAAGCGCTGCCTATGATGATACCGACAGCCATATCAACGACATTACCCTTCAAAGCAAACTCTTTGAACTCTTTTAACATGCTTCAGTGCTCCTCGATAATTTTCGATGATAAAAAACAGCGTGGTGACCGAATGTACTTAATGCTGCAAATCGGTCATTACCGCGCCACCATAACCCTGAGTGGGTTTTCGATCAGAACAGCTTGCCGGTGATATCCGTCAAGCCCTTATCTTTTAATGAGTTCCCGATAACATTGTCGGTCAGCGATCCAGCCGGGTTCGCTTTGGCGAGCATTTCCGGCAGAGCATCCGCAATTGCTTTTTTGGCGCTCTGTTCCGACATACCAAGCTGTGTTGCAAATGCCTGCAGCTTATCTGAGCCGAACAACGAGGTAACGGCATCAGGAGAAATTGGCGATTTTTCACCTTTTCCAAGCCATGACGCAAGAGTATCGCCAAGACCTCCCGCCTGCATTTTTGAAAAGAGTGAGCCAAAACCGGAAGTTCCCCCTGTTTCGCCAAAAAGTGTGCCGAGGGCTGAGGTGAGCTGATCCGTTCCGAGTCCGGAAGTGGCCTGATCTCCGTTCTGCTGGATAATCGAAGCTCCCTGTTGAAGAATTTGTATGAATTCCATGGTCAGTTCAATGTTTAAAGATTAAGCTATGCTGAAAATATTCATGATAGCGAGGGGCCGTTCCCTCATCTTTCGCACTGTTTTTTTATACAGCGCACATGTACTGCTATGGGGGGATTTGCGACTGCGGTTGACAATACTTGGCAC
>Ga0326726_10002488_pt1 | contig 16921 bp, 13 predicted proteins | sample MHFenrmetagenome_2_FD_207603 | JGI IMG/M metagenome (GOLD analysis project Ga0326726, IMG submission 207603) | Lab enriched peat soil microbial communities from Michigan Hollow, Ithaca, NY, United States - MHF15MN | ecosystem: Environmental > Terrestrial > Soil > Wetlands > Peat | place: USA... | reverse complement strand
GCAGTCCGAGGTTCCCCAGAACGAACCCGCGTGCAGCGGTCCAGAGAGTCGAGTTGAGCAGCGGCAGGAACACGACGAAGAGCAGCGTCAATTGCACGTAGTAGGCGGGCAGGATCCGGCGTGCGCGCCGGATATAGAACTCACGGGTAGACGGGCGCTTGCGTCCCTCCATGGCGTGCTTGAACCAAGGGAGAGTGAGCAGGAAGCCCGTGATCAGGAAGAACAGATCGACGCCGAGAAAACCGTTGCGGACGACGATCTTCGCGACTCGAGTAGCGTCAACCCACACCACCAGTGGGTCTGCAACCTGCCCCGACCTCACTACGACGTAGTGAAACAGCACGACCCACAGAACCGCGATACCACGCAAACCTTCGATCGCAGGAATGTAGCCGACTTCGCTCCGGACACTCTCAACAGCAGCCCCGGCCCTTTGCGTAGTGCGCGGCAGAGGTGACTCGCCGGCTATCTGCGGAGGCCTTGCTTTCACGTGCGCTCAGGTGACGGACGGCGCTCGCATGAATGCGGCTCTCAATCGCCGCCACGGCAACGCCAGCCACCATCGCAAGCCAGCCCGCCGTTCGATCTCATGCTGCTGCGCGTCGATCCGCGCTGCGAGCCGCGCGCTCTCGGCGGCTTGCGCGGCTTGCAGGGCGTCTCGTTGCGCTATCGCTTCGCGGGAATGCTCCTGCCACTCGGCGACGACGCCGTCGAGCGTGTTGCCGCGCTCCCATTGGATCTTCTCGTTGACGAACGCCTGGGCGTAGTCGCGGTAGACCCATTCGTCGCGATCGGCGAGCACCGACACGCACGGTTCGACCGCCGCGATCGTCCGGGCGCTCTGGCTTGCAGCGACGATGAAATAAAGCGGCCGGGCGTGGCCGGGTGACGCCTCGGCGGCGCTGGCCTCGGAAATTTCAAACACTTCGCCTCCCGCCGCTCGCTGCTCCGGCCAGATGACGGAGAAGAAGCTCATGCGCTGGCCGAACCATTGGATGTGTGGAAACCGCGATGCGAGAAGCGCCGTCAGCTCGTCGCGATAAAGTTCTCGCACGTGGTACGGATTGGTGAAGCCGCGGCGCTCCGAGTATTCCAGCTTGTTCGGACTCGACAGAATGACCAAGCCGTCCGGCTGCAGGACGCGTCGCACCTCGTCGAGGAATTTTTCCTGCGCCTCGATGTGCTCGATGGTCTCGAAAGACACGACGACGTCGAAGCTCCCGGCGGCGAACGGCAGCGCAGCGCAGTCGGCCTGGCGAAAGTCGAGATTCGTCAGCGCGGCGTAGGTCGCTCGGGCGTGCTCGATCGTGTCGGCCGAAATGTCCGCGCCGACGACGTGCTTCGCGCGCCGCGCGAGCAGCGCGCTGCCGTAGCCCGCGCCGCAGGCGACGTCGAGCACTTCGGCGTCGCTGACGAGCTTCGCTGCGAAGTGATAGCGGTGCCAATGCTCGTACCAGATTTCGCCGCCGGCGCCAGGCAGAAACCGCTCGCCGGTGAATTCGAGCTTCGTGCTCATGGTGCGGTGCGGCTCCGCCGGAGCCGACGCATGATCGGTGCGCGCCAGGCGGCGAGCCTCGCCAGCCATGGACGGGCGCTGATGAAGCGGCGCACGGCGGGACGGTTGACCAGCAACAGCGGTTGGCTGCGCATATGCGCCTCCGCCATCCGGGCGATGTCCTGCGGCGAGAGTTGCAGGCGCAGCTTGCGCTGACGCTCGATCGCATCTGCGTACGCGCGGTCGAGCAGCGTCTGCCGGGCCGCGGCCTCGCGGGCGCCAGCCGGCACGCGATACTTGGAGGTGGTCTTCTCGACCAGCACGAAGTCGTCTTCAAGCGTATAGCGCGTCCAGAGATTCCAATCTTCCAGCTGATCCATGTCTTCGGCGAAGCCGCCATAGCGCTCGTAGAGGCTGCGATGGAACAGCACGGCCTGGATGGGGAAGATGTTGTGATGCCAAAGAGTCAACCGGTCGAATGGATCTCGGTAGCGCGTAAGGTGCGTGAACTCTTCGTGTTCCGCCGTGTTGCGGTCGATAACCCGGATCGGCGTCTCCCAAGCCAGCCCGTACGCGCCCTTGAGGCCGCGCTGTTGCGTCGCCTCAAGGAGCACTTCGACGTGATCGGCGAACAGCAGGTCGTCGTCATCGAGGAAGTTGAGCCATTCGCCGCGCGCTTCGGCCAGCGCCAAGTTGCCGGCGCGGGCGCGGCCCACTTTCGACCCGGTCGGGCGGTAGCGTATGTCGAGCTTGCCGCGAAAGCGTTCCACTACGGCTCCGGATCGAGCGGGTCCATCCTCGATCACCACGACCTCGATGTTAGGCCACGTTTGATTCGCGACCGTCGCAAGCGCCTGCGCGAGCCACGCGGGGCGATCGACAGTGCGGATCAGGATCGACACGAGTGGCGTGGCGGCGCGCGGCGATTCCCGTTGTGAGCGCATCGGCACGAAGGCACCATCGCGTCTGATTTCGTAGTCCCCGCCGGCGAAAATTGGCGTGAATTGCCCGCTGGGAATCACCCGCGTGGCATGGAAATAGGGCCACTGCCAAAGGAATCGGAAGCCCGCGCGAACCAGCCCCATCCTCCGGCCGGGAAAATCCTGCGGGGCGAGCGCTTCGATCGCGAGCCGCAGCAGCCCACGGATCGTTCGCCGCCCGCCGCCGAATCGCGCGCGCAGGCAGAGATTGGTTTCGACGCCGCCGAGTATCTGTAGCGGCTTGACCTCGCCAGCGACATTGTACGTGCGGTGTACTACCGAATAGCGGGGTACATAGCGCAAGCGAAAGCCTTTGGCGCGCAGCCGCCAGGACAGGTCGACGTCCTCGCCATACATGAAGATACGCGGCTCGAAGCCGCCGACGGCGTCGAAGGCGCTCCTGCGGAACAGCGTCGCCGCACCGCTGGTCCACGGGACGTCGAGGGTGACCGGGTCGTACGCCTTCGGATGCTCGTAGGGCAACTGACGCAGCTCCCATGCCGCGACGCGGGGATCATCGCCGGCCGCCGTATCGAGGAGCGGTAAGAGGACGTCGGGCTCCAGCACGCAGTCCTGATTGAGGACAAGAAAATACGGCGCGCGACCGTGGGTCGCATTGGCGTTGTGGCCGCGTCCGAAGCCGACGTTCTCCTCGGAGCGACGCACGGTGGCGCTGGCGAACGAGCTCTTGGCGACGAGCATGTGCTCGATCCGTGTTGCGGTCTCAGAGTCGGCGCTATTGTCGTGGACCAGTAGGTGAACCGCGACGCTGCGCGTTTGCTCGCGGATGCTGGCAAACAGCCGGCCGAGCGCGGATAAATCCGGGGCGTAGGTGACGATGCTGACGTCAACGACGTGCACGAAGTGCCTTCTTCAGCAGCAGCTTGCGGATGATCAGCGGCAACTGGTCGAATGCGCTCTTGTCGTCGGCGAGCCGCCGGTTCTCTTCGAACAACGCCTTTCCCTCAGTCATGAGCACGTCGACGTCGTGCTCGAGCTTGCGCGCCCAGGCCTGGGCCTCGCGGATATCGTGCTCGAGCTGTGCCGCCCACGGTCCTGCTTTATCGACCGCGGCTCTGAGCTGCACGGCCTCATCGACGAGCTTGATCAACTCCTTGCGGAAGGCAAAGCCGTCGAGATTAGCCGCGAGCAACGGACGCAGCGCTTCTTCTCCTGCGGCGGGATCTCCTCCGGACGATGGCGGCTTGAGCCCGAAGCGTTCGTAAAGGGCGTCTGTATCTCGGGCCATGGCAGCGACAGTCGGGATACGCGCGGGATCGCACGGATCGATGCTGGATTTTACGCGAGCGCGTTCCGCGGCGCCCGCAGGTGCCAAGAGCCGCCCCAGCAGAAGCGCCGCGTCTTCCACGGAGAATCGCGTGGGCAGAATCCAGCCGCCGCCGTGCCGCGAGACGCGCTCGGACAGCGCGCCGCCCTCCGGCACGATCGCCGGGACGCCTGCCGCCCACACCTCGGAGAGCGTGTAACTGAAACTCTCCGGCAGGCGGTTCGGGAACAATGCGATCTCGATCCCATAGGCAGCGATGAGCGCGGGCAAGTCCGTATCGAGGTAGGGGCCGTGCACGTAGCAGCGCCCCGGCGCACGCCAGCCGCGCACGAGCTGCGAATCGGTATAACCGACGACCACGACCCCGATGTCGATATCCGTGAGACGATCGACCAGTGCGTCGAGCAGTGCGCTACCCTTGTGTGGACCGATGGCGCCGACGACCGCGACCAGATGCGTCGGCCGCTGCGCCGCGAACTCCGGCGGTACGGCCGTGCCGACTCGCACCTGCGAGACGTTGATGCCGGGTGCGACGACTTCACAGCGCAGCGTTGGAAAGTGCCGAAGCGCAAGCTCCTGGACGAAGGTCGACGGCGCGACGGCGGTCGCGGCGCTCGACAGCGTCTCCGAAATGTCGGCGATCCACGCAGGGTCGGGCTCGAGCACACTCGCGGAGAAAGCGTTGGGGTTGACGAAAGTGAGGTCGTGCAACGTCACCATCCACGGCGTCGGTGCGGCGCGTTGCAAGAGCGCCAGCCGATTCCGGCATGCGACGCCCAACCCATGCAAGTGAACGATGCCGAATCCATTGGCTCGCAGCCAAGCGCGCAACGCCGGCACCGCATCGGCGCTCTCGATTCGCGCGGAAAGGGGCAAGAACCGCTGCGTGGCGAGATCTTCGATGACGTCGATACCGGAGCCCACGTGCCACAGGAAATGGCGGCGCGGCACGTTCGCCGCGACGTCGCGAATGTAACGATCGACGCCGCCGCCTTCGGCCGCGCTGACATGGAGCACGGAGGATTGCGTCACAGGCGGCATGGCAGCGTCGACGGGCTGGGAAGGCGCGGAATGGCCGGGCCAGTATAGAGCGCAAGGAACCCTGTTGCACGTGATGAGTGCCCAGAAGCTATGGATTGTCGGCTCGCTGGAAGTTCAAGCGCCCTGCAAGAATAAGCGCCGTACACGCCTCGTGTGCGCTGTTGGACCACGGGCGGCCACGGGCGTAGAATCCCGCGTGCAGGGTTGCCCGTTGATCGGTCTATCTGCTGTGTCTCGAGTCTTCGCGTCGCTGTCTTCCTGGATCGCAATCCGTTTCATCATCAATCAGCGGTTCGCAGTCGTGTGCAATGCCCGATCTCAGCAGCTGCAGGAGTCAGAAGCCGCATCGAAATCCAACCCCTTGGGGGCATGTCGGTAGCATCTCCAGTGCGGCCACTGGCTGAGCACCCGATGCCCCGCGGCGACATTGTGGCAAGCGATCCCGCGCGAGTCGAGCAGCGCCGCGCTGATCTGCAGAGGCTTGCAGCGGGGGCGAAGCCTGTGCTGCTTTTCGTGGCGCATGCCTGGGGAGGCGGGGTTCGCCACCACATGGCCGACTTGGCCGAGATAGTCGGCGATCGGTGCGAAACCCTCTTGCTCGAACCGGTCGCCGGAGACGTCACGAAGCTCTCGTGGCTAAGAACGGGCGAAGCGCTCAGCGCCTATTTCATCTTGCCCGCGGATTTCGGGATCCTGGTGTCGGTGTTGCGATATGTCGGCGTGGGACGCATCCACTTTCATCATGTCCGCGGCCTTCCCCGTTCCGTGCTCGATCTGCCTGCTGCAGTCGGCGTGCCGTTCGACTGCACGCTCCACGACTATTATGCAGTCTGCCCGCAGTACCATCTCGTAACCGAAGACGGTCGTTATTGCGGGCAGCCCGACGAGGCAGGCTGCGCGATCTGCCTCGACCAGAGGCCGGCGCAATGGGGCCTGGACATCGCCGCCTGGCGTGGCGTATTCGAGCGCTTGCTTCGAGCCGCTGAGCGCGTGATCGCGCCTTCGCGCGACGTTGCGCGACGGATGTCGCGATACTTCCCCGAGCTGAAGGTTCTCGTCGTGCCGCATCCCGAGAGGCCAACAAGCCCGCCGCCTGACTATGTTCGGGTCGTCACCCTGGGTAACCTTGCGCCGGAGAAGGGACTGCATGTCGTGACGGCTTGTGCGACCGAGGCGCGAGCCCGCAACGTCCCACTATCATTCCGCATTCTCGGCTCGACGACGGAACCGGTGCCGCAATGGCCCGAGGTCGCACTTTCCACCCACGGCGAATATGAACGACGGGACCTTCCCGCGCTCCTGGCGGCGGAAAGGCCCGACGTCGTCTGGTTTCCCACTCAGGTTCCCGAAACGTATTCGTACACGCTTTCCGTCGCGTTGGCATCAGGCGTCCCGATCGTCGCTGCGGACCTCGGCGCCTTTGCGGAGAGGCTTGCCGACAGTCCGTCGGCTGCGCTGGTGCCGTGGACAGCCTCCCCTGCTCAGTGGAACGATGAGCTGTTGAGGACCGGTCGGGCTGGGCGCGAGCACACGGTTGAGATCGCTCCCTGCGAAGCGATGCCCACGACGGATGCGGCGTGGTACCCGAACGAGTATCTCGCGCCACTCACTGCGCAGCCAAGGCGTGGGCGACCTCAGGGCGAGCCGCTCGAAGTGGGCGACAAGCATTGGTATCCGCCCGAGGGCTGCGTTAGTGCGCGGGAGCTGCCATTGCAGCGGCTGTTCATCGCCGGAGTCGAGTGCGGCCACCGCGAGTCGCGCGACGCGCTCAAGCGACGCCTCCCGACGGCAGATGCGACGAACAAGGATCTCCTTGCGGCGCAAGAGAATTTGCTTGCAGCGCGAGACGAGGTGTTCGCCGCGCGAGCCCGGATCGACGAGCTGGAGTCGAGCACGATGTGGCGGGCGACGGCACCGCTTCGTCACGCTGGCACGGCCGCTAAAATCACCGCGGCGCGCATGCAGGCGCGCTGGAGCGCGGTGCGAGGGTCGTCGCGCTATGTCGGACTTGCGATGACGGTGTTGCGCAATGAGGGTCCGCGCGCTCTGGCGCGGCGGGCATGGCGTCGACTCAATCGAGGGCGGCGGTTCGTTCCCAGCGGACGCCCGGGATTCGCACTCGAAACGGAGATCCGTCCGCTTGCGTTTCCGGGCAGCCCCGCGCCCCGAGCGACCATCATCATTCCGATGCACGGTAAACCACTACTGACCTACACCTGCCTCAGGAGCGTCCACGCGAACACGCTGCCCGGCTCCTATGAAGTCCTGGTCGTAGACGACGCATCGTCTGAGCCGGCAGCCGTGACGCTGGCAGACGTCACCGGCATCGATTTCGTCCGCAACGACACCAACCTCGGGTTCATCAGGAGCTGCAACCGGGCTGCGCTGCTTGCTCGCGGCGAAATGCTGGTCTTTCTGAATAACGACACCATTGTCACGTCCGGCTGGCTGGAGGGGCTTGGCTCGGTGTTTAGCGAGCACCCGGATGCGGGTCTTGTCGGCGCCAAGCTGATCTACCCAGATGGGCGGTTGCAAGAGGCCGGAGGAATCGTCTGGCGCGACGGCTCGGCGTGGAATGTCGGCCGCGGCGAGGATCCCGATCGGCCCGAATTCAACTACCTTCGCGAGGTCGATTACTGCTCCGGCGCTTGTCTCGCCGTCGATCGTGCGTTGTTCGCCGAGATCGGCGGCTTCGATGTGCGGTTCGCGCCCGCGTATTGCGAAGACAGCGATCTCGCCTTCGCGGTGCGCGCGGCGGGCCGCAAGGTCTACTATCAGCCTCTCGCCACCGTGGTGCATTTCGAGGGCGCGACGTCCGGTACGGATCTCGCGAGCGGAGTGAAACGTCACCAGGTGATCAACCAGAGCGCGTTTCATGCCAAATGGGCGGAGGTTCTCAAGCGACATCGGCCCAACGGAATCGCGCAGCAGCTTGAGCGCGACCGTTGGGCGCGACGCCGGGTTCTGGCGATTGACGCATGCATGCTGACGCCGGATCAGGATTCCGGGTCGCAACGCACGCAGCAAGTTCTCCAGCTTCTCGTGAAGCTCGGCTGCAAGGTCACCTTCATCGCGGACAATCTGGAATACCGTCAGCCGTACGTGACCATGCTTCAGCAAGCGGGCGTCGAGGTCCAGTTCCATCCCTATGTACGCTCGATTTCGGAGTTTCTTGGCAAGCATGGCAGCGAGTTCGATGTCGTTCTGATCGCAAGGCACTACATCGCGGCGAAGCACATCGACGCGGTGCGCACCTTTGCGCCGAATGCGCTGGTCGTCTTCGATACGCACGATCTTCACTTCCTGCGTGAGGAAAGGCTGGCGGCCCTGGAGGGGAGTCGGGCGGCGGCCGCGGCGGGCAGCTCCCGGGAAACCGAGCTCGCGTTGATCCGCAAGGTCGACGTGACGCTGGTCGTGAGCCCCGTGGAGAAGGGACTTCTGCAGCAGCTCGCGCCCGAGGCCAGGGTCATGATCTTGTCCAACATGCATGACCTGAAGCCGCGCGGAAAGTCGTTTGCCGAGCGCAAGGGTCTGGTATTCATCGGCGGATTCCGCCACCCGCCCAACACCGATGCCGTGCTCTGGTATGCCAGGGAGATCTTGCCGCGGGTGCGCGAGAAGCTGCCCGGCGTGAAGACATACATCGTTGGCAGCGATGTCCCTCCAACCATCAAGAAACTGGCTGCACGCGATTTCATCGTTACCGGTTACGTCCCGGACATCACACCGTATTTCACGACTTGCCGCGTGTCGATTTCACCGTTGCGCTATGGCGCGGGCGTCAAGGGCAAGGTCAATCTTGCCATGAGCTACGGTGTGCCGGTCGTCGCGACCACGTCATCGATCGAGGGTATGTACCTCACCCCTGGCGTTGACGTCTTGACTGACGACGACGCCGACACGTTCGCCGACGCGGTGGCGCGCCTCTACAACGACGAGCAGCTGTGGCATGCCCTGGCCGAGGGCGGACGTGAGAACATTCGGGCCCACTTTTCGCATGAAGTCGGGCGGGGCGCGATCACGCGGCTGCTTGCATTGCTGCCTCGCGCGAGCCGGTTCTAGGACCCGCCACGCGAGCATTTTAAAGAGAAGCTAGGCGAAGAATGCGGATCCCATCGCCACTGGAATTCCTCGATGCTTCACTTTATAGAAGAGCGGCCCGCAAGATTGGCAACATCGTCCGTCATACGATCGTCGGGGGCTCGAGTAACTACGAGAGCCGACTACGAAGTGAGCAGGATGCTTACAAAGACTGCCTGGACGTAAACAATTTGCCGGAGATTTTCCACTATTGGTCAAACAAATACCTGGGTCCCAAGATCGCGCAATTTGGTTTCAACCATCCGGATGAATTTTTTGCGCTGTATCTTCAACGAGCGGCCGATCGTGGCGTACACAGCCCTCCCCGCTTTGTTAGCATCGGCGCAGGGAACTGCGACACGGAGGTCAGGGTTGCCAAGCTCCTTCGCAATCGTGGACTGGGATCTTTCACGATCGAGTGCATTGACATCAATTCTGCGATGCTCGAGCGCGGTCGCCAAATGGCGGAGGGGGAAGGGGTGTCGCCATTTATCGTCACGACACGGGCAGACTTCAATAGATGGCGTCCCGATCGCGCATATTGCGCCGTCGTGGCCAACCAATCTCTGCATCATGTGCTCAAACTCGAACATCTCCTTGCGTCCATTTCAGAGGCCTTGCGACCGGGGGGCCTCTTTATCGCCTTCGACATGATTGGACGCAATGGTCACCAGCGGTGGCCAGAAGCGTTGGAGATCGTTCAGGAATATTGGAAAGAACTTCCGCATTCCTATCGATTCAATCAACAACTTCGCCGATTCGAAGAAACCTTTCTTGACTGGGATTGCTCAGCGGAGGGATTCGAGGGGATTAGAGCACAAGATATCCTGCCCTTGCTGGTCGAGCGATTCGAGTTCGATCTCTTCGTGCCGTTCGCTAATGTCATCGATCCCTTTATCGATAGGGCCTTTGGTCATAACTTCGATCCGCGTGGAGAATGGGACAGGGCGTTTATTGATCGCGTTCATGCGCGAGACGAGTACGAGTTACGTCGTGGCACGATCAAGCCAACTCACATGTTCGCGGTAGCCTGTGTGGGACGAAAGGGCGAATCCGTGTCTCTAGACGGAATGACCCCAGCGGGTTCCATTCGCATCCCGTAATTGTGTTGCAGCGTCGCGCCTTGCACTATCGAGGCAGGCTCGCGTACGCCACCATCGGGACGGACCACGGTTCCGGCCAGACGATCCCGTAGTCAGGCTGGGACTCGTCGGCAATGCGCACCCCCGCAAAGCCGGCCTTGACGAACTGATCGATCAAGCCGTTACGGGAAAAAAGGCGCATCTCCAGTGTCGAGCCTGGACCCCCATGAAACACGAGGTCGGAAAAGACCTGCCTCCGTCCATCCGACGTCCGGTTCTCCAGACGCCAGGCGCCGTCCGTCTCGACAAGACGGTAGTCGTGCAGATCGGGAAAATGCTCGCGTGTTTCCCTCTCGAGTGAATAGTGCACGGAAAATATCAAAATCCCGTGAGGCTTCAGCAAGCGGCGGGCGTTGGCGAATGCGCGAGATACCGGGGGCGCAATGTGCTCGAACACATCGCTCGCGATAATGAAGTCGAAGCGACCCGTAAGCTCCTCCGGGGCGGCGGCGATGTCGAGTCGCGGTTCCATGTGGAAGAAAGTATTCGTATAGGCGAGTCTCTCCGGCAGCCGGTCGGCGTAATTCCTGGAGTCGGATAGCCCAATGCCGACGATATCGCGGCGCACTGGCAGGTCGCGGATCGCCATGCTGCGGCCGAACAGCTCGGCCGTGAGCAAATGAACCATGGTCCGCGTGCGCACGGTCGATCCGCAACGTGTGCACGTTGCAATTTCCCGCTGAAGCGCATCTGCGGAAGCATGGCACCGGGCGCTGCAGATATTGCAGCGGAACCGCACACCGTCGAGATCAGGGCCCAGGTAAGGCGCACGTCCCATGCGGGCAAGCTTCCGGAGACCGCCCGAGAGACGTGCCGACAACCCTTCCGCCGTTGCCAGGTGTTTCGTCAAGGCATCTTCCATGGACCTGCGCCGCCCCGGCTTCCGAAGCGACAATGCGGCGTGGAACGGATCATCGCCGCTCAAAGACCATGTCCCACACGCCGTGTCCAAGTCCCAACCCACGGCGCTCGAACTTGGTGACCGGCCTGTAGGCCGGCCGCTTGGTGTAATCCTCGGCGGTGTTGCGGAGCGCGGACTCCGCGGCGAGCGTGGTCAGGATAGCCGCCGCGTAGTCCTGCCAATCGGTCACGGCGTGCAGATAGCCGTCCGGTTCGAGTCGCAGCGCAAGTTGGTGAACGAAACCCGGTTGCAGCAGCCGCCGTTTGTGGTGCCGTTTCTTGGGCCACGGATCGGGAAAGAAGACGTGAATGCCGGCGAGCGTGCCGTGCGGGATCATCTGCGCCACGACTTCGACCGCATCGTGCTCGACGACGCGCACGTTGGCGAGCCTCCGTTCGACGATCCGCTTGAGCAGGCTGGCGACACCGGGTCCGTGCACGTCGACCGCCAGGAAATCGTGGTCGGGCATCGCCTCGGCGATCGCAGCGGTCGTCTCGCCCATTCCGAACCCGATTTCCAGGATCCTCGGCGCCTGGCGGCCGAACGCGAAGTCGAAATCGAGCGGCGTCGCTGCGAAAGGAATGCCGAAACGCGGCAGCAGGAGCTCCCGCACACGCTGCTGCGCCGGAGAGAAGCGTCCCTGGCGCAGCACGTAACTGCGGATGGGTCGGTGGGGAGTTCCCGTGCGCGATTCGTTCATCGGCTCGGTGCGTGTAGGCAGTCCATCATTACTGCGGCTCAGGGCACTCGTTTCCAGCCCGGATCGTCGAGTTTTCGCTCTGCGGTTCCCATTCCCTCCGGGCCGGCGTATTCGAAGCTCAGCGTCCCCGCGTCCTTCCATTTCGCGACCGCGTCGGTCCAGGCCGTACCCGGCGACCAGACGAGCTCTTTGCGGAGGCCCTCGCGCATCACGCTCCAGACTGTGACCTCATTGGTGCATCGTGCCTCGCAGATGTCCGCGGTGACGAGGTGCTGGCGATCTGGCGCAAGCTGCGGCTCGGTGGGCAACTCGATCCGCCGGTTGGTCGTCCGCAGCAGCAGCGTGAAGATCGTGTTGTCGCCGGCAGTCGTGTAGATGAGGACCGCGTTGATACCGTCGAGATAATCCCAGAGGCTGTACGAGCGGCCGTTGACGACGTCATCGCTGTCGGTGAAATTTGCGCTCCCCGACGGATAAAGCGACACCGACAGCACGTTGCCCTCGCGGCGGGCGAGATTGGGCAGGCGTTTGAGCTGCACGGCTTCGACCAGTCGCCCGCAGTGCGCGGAATCCTCGGCTTGCGCACAGACCTCCGAGAGCTCGGTATTCGACACCGGCGCACCGAGGACAAGCATAGATGCGCAGCCGGCGGCTGCGACGAGCGCGCGCAAGGTGCGCATCTCCGGTCGGTCCCTCAGCCGATGAGGCCGGAGGTCGGCGAACTCGGGCTCGCTGCGTAGAACTTGCGCGCCATGCGGCCGGCGCGGAACGCCTCGCGCCCGGCTTCGACCGCTTTCTTCATTGCACCGGCCATCAGGATCGGATCCTGCGCGAGCGCGATCGCGGTGTTCATGAGCACTCCCGCGCAGCCGAGCTCCATCGCGATCGCCGCGTCGGACGCGGTACCCACGCCCGCGTCGACCAGGACCGGCACCTTCGCCTGCTCGATGATGAGCTTCAAGTTCCAGGGATTGAGGATGCCCATGCCCGAGCCGATCAGCGAGGCGAGCGGCATCACCGCCACGCAGCCGATCGATTCAAGCTCGCGCGCCATGATCGGGTCGTCGGAGGTGTAGACCATCACCTCGAACCCGTCCTTGATAAGGGTCTCGGCCGCGCGGAGAGTCTCGCGGACGTTGGGGAACAACGTGTGCGGGTCGCCCAAGACCTCGAGCTTGACCAACGTGTGCCCGTCGAGGAGCTCCCGCGCGAGCTTGAGCGTGCGCACCGCGTCGTCAGCGGTGTAGCAGCCGGCGGTGTTGGGCAGCAGGATGAACTGTGGCGGGGGCAGATAATCGAGCAGCGAGGGCTCATCGGGATTCTGGCCGATATTGGTCCGGCGGATCGCCACGGTCACGATCTCGGCGCCCGACGCGTCGATTGCGGCGCGCGTTTGCGCGAAATCCTTGTACTTTCCGGTGCCGATCAGAAGCCGCGAGCGGTACGGACGGCCGGCAATGACCAGCGGGTCGGCATGCGCGAGGGCGATATTCTCGTTGGGAGCGTTCATCGGGGGCGCTTCGGTCAGCCGCCGCCGACCGCGCGGACGACTTCGATGCGGTCGTCCATGGCGAGCGGCGTATCGGTGTGGCGGCTTCTGGGCACGATCTCTCCGTTGCGCTCGACGGCGATCCGCTTGCCTTCGAGCGCGAGCTCACGGATCAGGTCAGCGACGGTTGCCCCGTCCCCGCAGACGCGCGAGGAGCCGTTGACGACGATGGAAAGCACGGCAACTGAACGATCGGACGACGATAATCAGAGGTGATTCTAGCACGCCGGGGGTGGCGGCGCAGACCCTGCCCCGTTTCCGTCCGTTACTGCCTATACCGGCTCATCGCCCGGTGCAGGAAACGCATCTGCTGCTCGAAGCGCCTGCACGCCTCGCACCAGATGAGATGCAGCCGGATCCGCAGATACAGCGGCAGGGAGACGCTCCCGTCCTGCATCTGCGAGATCGCCCGGCTCGCTTCCTTGCATGAAATCAATCGGCCCAATTTGCGCAGCATTCGCAGGTCAGTTGGTCAGCCAGCCCGTCCGGCCTGAGCGAACCAGTTCTGTTCCAGGCATTGGCGGAGCGCCATCCTGGCCCGATACAGGATGACCCAGAGGTTGGTCGAGGTGATTGCCAGTTCCTTACAGATCTCGTCGCTGTCGAGTTCCATGACCTCGCGCATCATGAACACCCGGGCGGTATTGGCAGGCAGCTTCTCCAGGCAAAGCTGCATGATGTCCATGAACTGCGAGCGTGAGAGCGACGACTCAGGGTCGCCCCACTCGGCCGGTGGGTTGTCCCAGTGGCCGCTTTCGTCGAAGAGCGCGTCCATGTCCTCGAGCTGGCATTCGTCCTCGAGCGTCGCAAACGCGGGCTCGCGGGCCTTGCGGCGGATCGCGTCGACGATCTTGTGCTTGAGGATGCCGGTGAGCCAGGTCTTGAGGCTCGAGCGGCCGGAGAACCCGGGGGCACCCTGCAGAGCCGCGACCAGCGTGTCCTGCACCACGTCCTCGGCAAGATCGTTGTCGCGCAACTGCAGCACCGCGACCCGAAGCAGGTAACCGCGATGGCTGTTGCAGCGCGATGCGAAGTCGGAATCGGTCATCGGCGGGTGTTCGCGGCGAATATCATAAGGGCAAATCGTCACCAAGCCTAGCCGCGTGGGCAATCGCCCACGGTAACGCGTCGACCTGCAATTTCGCGCGCCCCACCGCTCACCGCGTACGAATACCCGCGAGCTAGAACGATCGCGACAGGATCAGCACGACGCTGTTTCGGCTTCCGGTCGTCGTGACCGGGTACAAGGTGTTGAGCGAGCTGATGCCCACCCAGGCGAGCTGGACGTTGAACGGGTCCAGATCGAGCGCCACGCCAAAGCTGCCGTCGAATACGCGGTGGTCGGGTCGACGGTTGTAGCTGTTCTCGCTGTCGTTCCGCAGGGCGCCTCCGTGCGCGAGGAGGCGAACTCGTTCGACGATCCGATACGAAGCATTGATTTCACCGTAGATCACGCCCGAGTCCAGTCCGAAGTAGCGCGGCGCGTAGTACAGACGGGCATTGACGTTCTCGAAGGCGACGCCCGCGTAGACTTCTGGGTAGCTGTAGCTCTGGTCACCCGTGACCACGGAATAATCGGCGCCGGCTTCCCAGCTCAGCCCGGAAGGGACGCGTTTCGCATAACCGACGAAGGACACCACCTGCAGCTCTCGGCGTGTCCCGTCGACAAGCTGGACGGTCGAGGCGAATGCGCCGCCGTACCACCCCGACGCATCGTCATACGCAAGGGCCAATTGCGCCGCGGGCCTGTTGTGACTCAAAGAGATGCCGCGAAAGCGGTAATCCGAAAGAAGGCTCGCGCTGCCCGAGAACTGGGCGAAGACGTCCGCGGAAACGAACAGAAGCCAGAGCGCTACGGCACGATGCGACCTGGGGTGCTCAATGAGGTGACGACGAATGGGTGTCGCGCGCCACCGTGCATGCACAGGCACAGGTTCCTGTCGTCCTTCCAACGGCCGCGCAGGCATCGACGATAACGTGGCGGCTCGCCGCCATGCCCGGCGCTGTCGGAGGTGCCAGCGCCTCTCGCAATTGCTGGGGCCGCAGGTCGGGAGCGAGCTCACGCAGCAACGCCACGAGACCGGTCACATGCGCAGCGGCGAAAGACGAACCCGTAACGAAGCCCCATTTTTGATCCACGAGCGTCGTTGGAATGTCTCGACCCGGGGCCAGCAGGATATCTCCGGCCACATCCTGCCCGTCATCCCCCGCCACCGCAAGCACTCCCCGGTGCGAGGCAGGAAACCCGCCGTTGCCGACCTCCGGGTTGGCTGCGCCGACGATCGCGATACCTCGCGACAGCGCGGTATCGAGCAGCCGCTCGAGCAGTCGATCGGGCGGCCCGCCGAGACTGAGGTTGATCACCTGGGCATTCTCATCGAGCGCGAACTGCAGCGCCTTCGCAAGCGTGAAGCTGCTGCAAAGGGCAGCTGCTTCGCCGGACGCAGCGGCTGGCCAGCACGCGCGCAGTGCCAGTAACCTCGCTCCGGGCGCGATTCCGGCGATGCCCAAGCCGTCATCGGCACGTGCGGCGATGATCCCGGCAACCGCGGTCCCGTGCATTTCGGCGAGGTTGCCGCGATCATCCACGAAGTTTCGCGCCACGGCCACTCGTCCGGTCAGATCGGGATGGTCGAGCTCGACGCCGGTGTCGATCTCGGCCACCCGAATGCGCCTTCCCGTCGTGATCTTGTGCAGCTCGTCCAGATGCCAGGCCTTGGCGCTGGGTTGCAACGCGTACAGTGGATCGTTGTGACCGAGCACGCGGAACAACTGCATCGACTGCGCTGATTCGACGCGCGGATCCAGCGACAATTTGTCAACGAGCTGCGCGAGCGGGCCGTTGCCCGGCGCTTCCATGACGAAACAGTCGACCCCGAGCGCGGGCATGGGCCAGCCGTCGATGACCTTGAGGCCGTACTGGTTCGCCAGGCGTTCGGCGACTTGCCGCCGCCCGTCGCGTCCGACACGCCAGTCGAAGCTGCCGGCGTAGTTCGCGTCGGGACGAAAATGCGGCGCGGCCAGGCGCAACATGACCAGGACCTGCCGATCGAGTGAACCGCCGTCGCCTGGAGTCTCCATCCGGCCATTCATTTGCGTGCAGGCAAACACGCACAGGCACAGAAGCGCCGGGAGCAATCTGGGAATAGCCCTCATCGGGCGCCGTGAAGATCCAGGCGCTCGACCAGCGCCGCAGCGCGCTCGCCCCTGATGGCCTGCGCTGCCCGTTCGGCCTGTCCGGAAGGAACCTCGAGCACGTACGCATTCGCCTGCGTCGGGCCGTCCACGATACGCGCTCCGGCGCCGCGCAAGATGCGACGCACTTCAGCTTCGGTGGTCGCCGCGTCGAAGACGACGACGAGGCTTCCGGTGGCCTGCGCGGTGGCGTTGCCCGCGCCAAGCGTTCGATACAGCGCTGGCGCCTCGGGGCCCGATAGCAGCAGCGTTCCGAGCGCGATGATCACCGCGAACTGCGCTGCGGTCGTCCATGGCCACCACCGCCGCGCCCGCCCCTGCCTTGGTGCGTCGAGTTGACGGCGCAGACTACCGAAGGCGGCGGAGGCGCCCGGCGCCGCCTCGCCGGCGATACACGCGGCGTGGAGCTCGCGCAACCACGTGACCTCGTGCTGGCAGCGCGGGCATTCGTCAACGTGCCGCCGGACGAAGGCGAGCTCCTCCCCGTTCAGGGTCCCGTTAACGAACCACGGCAGCAGAACGTCTGCGACCTTATGCTCAGCAGCGTCGA
>Ga0326726_10002487_pt1 | contig 16921 bp, 11 predicted proteins | sample MHFenrmetagenome_2_FD_207603 | JGI IMG/M metagenome (GOLD analysis project Ga0326726, IMG submission 207603) | Lab enriched peat soil microbial communities from Michigan Hollow, Ithaca, NY, United States - MHF15MN | ecosystem: Environmental > Terrestrial > Soil > Wetlands > Peat | place: USA... | reverse complement strand
GCCGTGCACCTGCTCGAAGCGCCGGAGTCGGGCCACTTCGAAATGATCGCGCCGGCGACGACGACTTGGCCGATCATCTTCGGCTCGCTGAAGACATTCTTCGCAAGAGTCGGCCCCTGAGAGGCTTGTCATCCCGAGCAACCCGGGGGATCCGTAGTTCGACTGCAGATCGACACGGCCGTCGCCTACGGCGTGAACCCGGCCGCGCGCCAGAGGGCCGCGCTCTCGTAGAGCTGCCCACCCTGCATCACGAGTCGCGCCGTACGAATGTTGGAGATGTTCTCGAGCGGATTCGCGTCGAGCACGAGCAGGTCGGCGCGCTTCCCGGGCTCGATGGTGCCGACGTCCTTGTCGGCTCGCATGGCCTTGGCGGATACCGCGGTCGCGGCGCGAATGGCCTCCATCGGCGACATCCCCGCCGCCACATAGAGCTCGATCTCGCGATAGACGCTGAAGCCGGGTACCCCCTCGTCCGTGCCAGCGACGATCGGGACGCCGGCTTCGTGGAGCGCGCGAATGGTGCTCAACGTCCGGCCCATTCGCGCGTGCGCCGTGGCGGTGTCCACGTTCGCCGATCCCCATCCGGCGACGCGAGTCTGGATGAGTGCCGGCGGCAGATGCTGGAGCACGGGCTGAAAGCTCTGCACCGACTCGGCCGTCGAGTGTCCGCCGATCTCGCCCCACGACGCCGTCGGATCGATCACGACGCCGCGCGCGGCCAGGTGCTCGATCACGACCTTCGTGCTGTCCGACCGCGGGTCGCCGCGCACGGGGAGGTGCGCGACCTGATCCATCCCCGAGTCCACGGCGGCGAGCAACGACAGCGAGTTCGGAATGTGCCCGGTGACCGTCATTCCCAACCTGTGGGCTTCATCGCAGATCGCTGCCACGACCGCCGGCGCCAGAAGCGAGTAGAGCTTCATCTGCTCGAACCCGAGGTCGTGATACCGGCGCACGATCACGCGCCCTTCATCCGGGGTGACGGCGCTCTCGGCGCCGAACGCGTTCGGCCCGCCGCCGTCGATCAGACCGGCGAGAAAGAGACGCGGACCGCGCGCGCGCCCGGATTCGATCGTCTTGCGCAGCGTCGTGACGAACGCGAGCTCGTTGCCCATGTCGCGCACCGTCGTGACTCCGGCGGCGACGTACACGGGCGCCCACTCGAGCTGATGCAAATGCGCGTGCATGTCCCAGAGGCCGGGCACGATCGTCTTGCCCGTCACGTCGACGCGCCGGGCGCCTGCCGGCACGGCAACGCTCGCGCTCGGACCGGCGGCGACCACGCGTCCATCCGCGACGATCACCGTGGCGTTCGGCACGGCGTCGTGGCCGGTGCCGTCGACGAGCGTCGCGCCGACGAGCGCGACCTTGCCTTGCGCGATGGGCCGCGTGCGCGACGAGATCGCGACGAGGTCGCTCATCGCGGCACGTGCGGCGATGTTCATCAATTCCGGATAGCGCGGCACCAACTCGGCTCGTACCGCCTTGAACGACAGGCCGCCCGCCGCGGACGAGAACATCGCCAATCGTCCGGCGGCGTCGACCCACGCGTACTCCACGCCCCACACGACGCCGTCGATCGCGTATCGCGTGAGCAGCGTCGGCCGCCCGCCGCCGGCGAGTGTGTCGACTCCCTGGCGTTTGATGGACACGCGGTTCGTCGGCGCTCCGGGCACCACGGCGATCGACGCCGGCGAGCCGTGTCCCTGCCAATACCGCAGCAGCGCGAGATGCTGCGAGACCGGCGTGTACGGCGCGATCGCGAACGCCGTCGGCGGAAGCGTGACGTCGCTCGTCTGGCCGTTGCGCATGACCGCGGCGCGTCCGCCGCTTGCATCGATTCTGGTGATGATCGTCCGATTCGTGTCGGCGACCCGTGCGAGCTCGAGGTGTCGCGGCGTGTAGTCGGCCGCCATCGACATCGTCGCTTGCTGATGATTCCGCCGGCCGCGATCGATGTAGTCGAGGTCCGCCGAAAGGCGGGCGCCGCTCGCGTCGTGCGAGAAGTCGTACGTCTCCCACCCGACCGGACGTCCGACGTAATAGAGCCGAAGCGAGTCCGACGTTTGCGCGTGGAGCGTCGTAGCAAACAGGGAAACAACCAACGCGCGCACGATCATAGTGATCCCCATTGTTCGGAGCGAGAGAGACAACTTAACCACGCCGGCGCGAGGGGCGCTGGGCGCTCGGGGCGGCTCGCCTGACCTCGCTTGGCCTACTCGGGCAGCGCGTTCCGATTGGCGGGGACCAGCGGCTGGCGATCCGGCACGATCCGTACAGACTCCGCCATCCGGCCGGCGTTCGCTCGCCGGGTGTCGACGCCGCGCGACGCAAGCATCGTGAGCCACATCTCGAGATTCGCCGCCCGGAACAGCTCCGGATGGTTGACCACGTCGCCGCCCCGTCCGCGGTCGAGCTCCCGCAACAGCGTGTCGGTGCGATAGAGCCCGCGTTCACGCGCGGCCTGGCTCCCCAACAAGTCTCGCAGCGGCTCGTACAGATCGCGTCCAAACCAGCGCCCCGTCGGGACCGGAAATCCCATCTTGTCCGCGCGGACGCGCACCGACTCGGGAATCCGCCCGCGCAATGCTTCGCGCAGCGCGTACTTGTTCCACTGGCCGCGGATTCTCCACTCGAGCGGCAGCGCGAGCGCGTACGACGCGAGCCGATGGTCGAGAAACGGCACGCGCACTTCGACGCCGTGCGCCATCGAGTTGCGATCCTCGATTCTGAGCAGCAGCGGAAGCGGAGCCGACGTCAACGAACGGCGCTGTGCCTCTTCCAGCCGAACGCTATGCGTGAGCGCACGATCTGGCATCTTCTTGATCAGCTCCTGCGTGAACCAGGGGTTGCGGCGAAGGAGCGCTCGCCGCGCCACTCGGGCGAAGCGATCGTACCCCGGGCTGCGCCGCAGCGCGCGAAAGCCGACTCGTCGCGCAACCTGGGCCTCGAGACCCCAGGCATTCACGCCGAACGTGCGCGCAAAGACTCTGATTTCGCGCGCCGCCTGCCGGACCTGACCACGTGCCACGAGCGACATCCAGTAGTCGCTGTAGAAGCTCGAATATCCGGCGAGGATCTCGTCGGCCCCCTGTCCGTTCAAGACGACGATCGCCCCGTACTGCCGGGCGAGCCGCATGAGGTCGAAGCTGACGAGGGCGTTCATCGAGTGCAGCGGCTCGTCGTGGAAATGCAGGACGCGGGGCATGCTCTCCCACATCTGCCGCGGGTTCACCTGCGACGACACCAGCGTGGCGCCGGTGACGCGCAGCGTTTCCGAGACGTAGTTCCACTCGTCGTGTTCCTGCGCGTTGTAGTTGAACGCGAGGAGCGGTTGCGGGTCGTGCGTCTTTTCGCGCTGGCGCGCCATCTCGCATACGATGGCCGTCGAATCCAGACCACCGGACAGACACACTCCGGTGGGCAGGTCGGCACGCATCCGAATGCGGACGGAGTCCTCGAGCATCCTCGCGATCGTTCCCGGCACGTCGCCGGCGTGCTCGAGGGTTTGCTCCGGCCAGTCGAAGTAACGGCGCTGACGAAGCTGTCCGTTCAACCCCAAGCTGAACGAGTGCGCGGGCGGAATATGCTCGATTCCGGCGAAGCAGGTCGCGGTGCCGTCGTCGAGCTGTCCCGCCAGGAGATATCCGGCAATCGCCTCCCAATTCTCCTGGTGCGCGTAGAGGCCGGAGGCCTGAATCGCCTTGATCTCGGACGTGAACATGACGACGTCGCTGCCGCGGTACACGAACAGCGGCTTGACGCCGCAGCGATCGCGGGCTCCGAAGAGCTCGCGCCGTCGTTCATCCCAGACCACGAACGCGAACATCCCGACGAGGTGATCCACGCATGCTTCGCCCCACTGACGCCACGCCGCCAGCAAGACCTCGGTATCGCCAGTGGAATGAAAGCCGTGGCCTAGGGCACGGAGTTCGTCGCGCAGCTCGACGTAATTGTAGATCTCGCCGTTGAAAACGAGCACTTCGTGGCCACCGGGCCCGAGCATCGGTTGATGGGAGGCCGAGCTGCGGTCGATGATCGCCAATCGGCGAAATCCCATCGCCACGGATCCATTGCCCCAGAACCCGGCGTCGTCAGGGCCCCGGTGCGCGATCGTTGCCACCATCCGCTCGACCATGGGACGATCGGGCAGCCGACCGGCCAGTCCCACGATGACAACAAAGCCGCACATGACAGTGGTGTATGGGAACGCACGCCAAGCGCCATCACTAAGATTTCATTATCGTAGCGATGCGCTGTGAGTTCCGCCAGCACGAGGCCGACACCGAAAAAGTGCTCCGCCGCACAGACTTGGGCGGGTGCGCTCGAGAGAACGACGCCATTGTGAATCGCCAGTGACAGATCCGGCCGGGATTGACAAACTCGAATCAGGCGAACGTCCCGTCCTGGCAGGAACCCCGCCGGACCTGCCTGCACTGGACCGCTCCGTCCTGTCCGGGCTGGCGTGGACGGGCGCGGCGAAATGGACGGTTCAAGTCCTCAGTTGGGCGAGCACCCTCGTCGTGGTGCGCCTGCTGTCGCCGACGGACTACGGTATCGTCGGCATGGCGGGCGCGTTCGTGGCCCTCCTGCAACCGGTGTGCGATTTCGGTGTCGGCGCGACCGTCGTCCAGGGGCGCGCGCTCGCGCGCGAACAGATCGCTCAGCTTCACGGATTCGCGATCCTGGTCGGCCTGATCTGCACGATCGCCGCGGCCGCGCTGGCCGTTCCCATCGCCGCGTTTTTCGGCGAGCCCGCGCTCCAGGCCGCCATTCCGGTGTTGGGCCTCACATTTTTCGTGGGGTCGTTTCGCATCGTGCCGACCGCGATACTCACGCGGCAGATGCGCTTTCGGCGTCTGGCGTTCATCGACGCGGCCGAGGCGGTGGGCGTGCTCGTCACGTCGATTGGCCTCGCGTTGGCCGGCCACGGCTACTGGTCGCTGGTGATCGCGACGGTCGTGTCGCGCGCCTTCGCGTCGGGCCTGGCGCTGCAGGCCAGCCCGCAGGCGATCCTCGCTCCGACCGCCTTCGCGCAGATCGCGCGCAGCCTGCGCTTCGGCGCGTGGGTCGCGGTGTCGTCGGTTGCCTGGTACGTCTACACCAACGCGGACCGGGTGGTCGTGGGTCGTTTCCTCGGCGATGCCGCGCTCGGTGCGTACGTGATGGGCTTGACGCTGGCCGCGGTTCCCGTCGAGAAGGTCGCGCAGCTGTATCAACGCGTCTCGGAATCGGTCATCTCGCGCGTGCAGCACGACGCTGCCGCGGTCAGCCGATATTTGCTCGGCATCACCGAGGGCGTCGCCATGCTCACGTTCCCGCTGAGCGTGGGACTGATGCTCGTGGCCGACCAATTCGTGCCCGTCGTTCTCGGACCGTCGTGGGAACCGTGCATCGTTCCGCTGCGAATTCTCGCGGGCGCCGCGGCGCTGCGCTCGCTCGATCCGCTCCTGGCGCAGGTGCTCATCACCACTGGACACGCCAACGTCAACGCGCGATCGATGACCGTGGCGACGATTCTCTTGCCGGGAGCGTTCTGGCTCGGATCCCGCTGGGGCGTCGCGGGGGTGGCAACGGTCTGGCTGCTGGGGCACCCTGGCGTCGTGATGACGCGGCAGCTGTGGTGCGTCCTGCGGATCACCAAGACCCGGTTCATCGATTACCTGGGCGCGCTGTATCCAGCGGTGAGCAGCACGGCAGTGATGGCCCTCGCCGTGCTGGGCTGCCGAACCGCGATCGGTCAGTGGATGCCGCCCGGCCTCGAGCTCGTGTGCGCCATCGTCAGCGGCGTCCTGGCGTACGCTGCGAGCCTGCTCGTCTTTCACGCCAATCGCGTGCGCGTGGCCTTGGCGTTCGTCCGCCAGCGGAACGCCGTGAACGCGAAACCCGCGGACAGTGCCGAAGCACCATCCGCGGGTTTGACCAACAGTCTGACGAATGAGGTTTCTTAGTCAGTCTCCTTCGGTTTCGAACGCGAGTCCGTCCGCTTCCCTGAGCCGCTCCATCACGGTCTCGAGAGGGGCAAACACTGGCGCGGTGATTCCAACGATGGGGCCGATCGATACGCTGATCGCCCGCCGTGCCCCTTCTGGCCAATCGGGCATCGAGAGCCCGGCAACCAGCCTTCGAATCAATTGTCCGCACTCCACCAGCAGCTGCTTCGCCGTCGAGTGCAACGTCTCGAGTGGAATCTCGAGGTCACGCGTGATCAACTGCCCCGTTGCATCCCGCCAGGCTGCATCCCCAACCGCTCCCCGCTCCGGCCACACACCGAGATGTCGTATCGCCTCGGTCCGTCCGTCGTTCGTTCGGTGCGACTCGACGGCTGCCGCAAGCGCCAACGCCAAGGACTCCGGATTCGGTTCCCCGTACAACGTCACGATGTCTCGCGACGGCCGCTCCGATGAATGCAACGGCGACGGGACGGAGTTCACATGCGCCAGCACCGGCGAGTGATCGGGGTTCTCCTCGAGCATCACGAGGATGTCCATACCCCCTCCTTGATTTTGAACTGCCTCCCACTCACTACCCCGACGATCGCTGGCGTCCGAGAGTTTCAAAGTTCGGAAAGCACCAGCGCCTTCCTGTCGAAACCCTGTTGGCCAACAATGTTCCTTGTACAACCGTCGCGCGGTGGCTACGGTCACATGGCTGCGAGCATCCCGCTCGTCACGAGGTCGCCGTTTCACGTGGGTGTAAAAAAGCATATCGCATGCCCACTATGAGAGACGCTGTCAGAACCGTAGCGTAGATCACACGGTCTCCGAGCGTCAGCTCGCTTGCCATGCCGCGACCCGTCAACGAGACGACGAGTCCGGAGACAAGAAAGTTGGCGACGACTACGATCAGCGCGGCGAGTACTTGTGATCGAAGTCGCTTCGCGAGATTGACACATACCGCGCACCATAAGAACGTCGCGGCGACGTGAAGCAGGACACCGCCGATCACGAGCCCCGCAAGACCGTCGCCGTTGACCCGATCGGTCGCGACCCCGCGAGCCAGGACAGTCGCCATCGCGGCGAACGGGGCGCCGGCGTGACCCAATCGATGACCGATCGCGACCAGCGCACCCGTGGTCGCCGCCGCCGCGATGGCGCCGACGACCACCGTCGGCGAGAATCGATCCGTCATCCCGCGCGGAGCGAGGGAGCTGCAGTTGGCTGTTCTCGCACGTGACAAAGCAAGCGGCGCTACATCGCGCTCTCAAGTGGGCCAAGTGGACGCCCGGCACTTTGCCGGCGCCCGGACCCGCCGTTGCGCCACCCTGACACCCCGCGCCGCGCGTTGCGCGAACGCCACACTTCTGGCCGGTTGGTGCGAGACGCATATTCTCGCCATGCAGACCGCCGCTCACGTCGCCTCGATTCTCGTGGTGGAGGACAACACCAGTCTCGTGGAACTGCTCCGCCAGGTGCTCGGGGAGCACGGCTACGACGTTCTCTCGGCTCGCGATGGCGAGGCCGGATTGGCGCGCGCCCAGGAACGAGCGCCAGATTTGATGATTCTGGACATTGGCCTTCCGCGACGAGACGGATTCGAGGTCGTGCGAGAGCTCCGGCGCAGCGGGATCGAGACGCCGACGCTGATCCTCAGCGCGCGCGCCGAGGTCGCCGACCGCGTCACGTGCCTCGAGCTCGGCGCCGACGACTATCTCACGAAGCCGTTCGACGCCGCCGAGCTGGTCGCGCGCGTACGCGCGCTCCTGCGCCGCTCGGCCACTCGCCCTCGCTCCGCCCGGCTGTGCGTCGGGGACGTCGTCCTCGACCCGGTGTCGCGGGACGTCTATCGCGGCAGTCGCCAGCTCGTGCTGACGCAGCGCGAGTTCTCGCTGCTCGAGTTCTTCATGAAGAACGCCGGCAAGCCCGTGTCCCGGTCGGCGATCGCGCAGCAGGTCTGGAGGCAGTCGCCGATCGATGTCGACGAGACGAACATCGTCGACGTCTACGTCGCGTACTTGCGGCGAAAGCTCGACACCGAGCTCGAGCGACCTCTGCTCCACACGCTGCGCGGTGTGGGCTACGTTCTGCGCCCGTAGCCTGTGACGCAAAGACGAAGGCCCCGGCGGACGCCGGGGCCTTCGTCTTCGCATCGTGTCTTATGGCTGCTGTCCTTGCTCGACGATCGGCGGGACCTCGACGCAGTCCGGATTGTCGGGCGATGGATCGCACGCGAGGCCGGTCGCGACGTTGTAGCCGCTGAAGTGCTTGATGCGCCGCCACACCAGACCGGTCGCGAGATTGACGTGCGTCACCAGGCTCGGGTCGCTCGCCGCGTCGGTCACGATCTTCGCGCCGAAGCTGGGAACGTAGTACATCCCGAAGAACTGGAGCGCTGAGGGATGCTGCGTGAAATAGTTGTGCGCCGCGGTGAGAATCGGAGCGTAGAGCGACGTCGCCAGATTCACCTGCGCGCTCGGGCTGAACCGCAGCTCGGGCGTGAAGTCGACGACCGGGCCGGAACTGGAGAAGCCGTACGTCGCCGTAACCGTGATCGACTCGTTGTGCCCGAGCGTCGCGCACGGCGAATCCCACGTTCCCGGACCGTACGAGCTCGTCAACCTGCAGACGGCGTTCGCGGGAACGAAGAGCGTGTAGAACCCGTCGCCGATATTGTACGTGCCGCCGAGTGCTGTGAGCGTGAACGTCGTCGTCCGATATCCCCAGCCATGCGAGCTGAGGTCGAGCGACGGCGCACCATCCGGAACCAACATGCGCGTCACGGACTCGCTCGGCGCAGTGCTGGAATCGGAGCATGCGGCGAGCCCTGCGGCGATGGTGGCCGCGACAACACATCTGATGTATGGGCGCATCGAGAGCATGATCGTTTTTCGGATTGGCACCCCCAGCCAGTTATGACGAAGGAGTGCGCCTCGAAGATACCACGGGAGGGTTATCTAGCGCCACACTACGAGGCGCCGCTGTGAGCGGTGTCACCGTTGCGCCAGCGCTTCGTAACGCCTTGTCATCTCAGCGTATCCGAGTTTGCGTACCCGGTCTCGATAGCTCAGGATGGATGACTTCACGCCGCCGGCATTGAACTGGATCAAAGCATCGGCACAAGTCACCGTCAGCCACGCCGCATTATAAACATCTGATGACTCGGCGAGCGATATCGCCGAGGCGAACCGGGCGAACGCTTCGGTGGGGCGGCCATCGGCCACCAGGAGCCTCACAACCAGTGCTTCGACGAGCTCCCGGCCCTGATACCACTCGGTCCGCGCGCCCACTCTAGGCTCGAGACCTCGCGCGGCGGAACGAGCCTGGTCGAGGCGACCGAGCTCGAGCGCACAGAGTCCCGCCCCCGCGGTGGCACCGATCTCGATGTCCGACTGCCCGATCCGCTGTGCCAGCGGAATCGTCGCTTCGTACATCTCCGACGCCGACTCCCACTGGCCGAGCTCGCGCTCCACGTGCGCCATGTTGAACAGCGCGGCGAGCTGATACTCGCTGTGCTTGACCGCCGCGAAGAGCGCGAGCGCTTCGACAAACAACTCACGCGCCCGGTCGTACTCACCGCGCTTTTGCGAAAGCACGCCGAGGTTCAGCGCGGCGACACCAGAGAGATCCGGCATGCCGCCGGAGCGGGCGACCGCGATCGCGCGACCGTACGCGTCGAAGGCGTCATCCAGCCGCGACTCGAACTGCGCTACGATGCCGAGGTTGCCGTGGATTCTCGCCTGGCCGCGGACGTCGCCGATGCTCTCGTAGAGCGCGAGCGCCTTCGCGTACGCCGCGTGCGCACGGGCAGGCGCCTCGCTCAACGCCGCGGTACCGAGCCGGTTCAGCGCGTCGCCGATGAGCGCGGGGTCACCCATCTTCTCGGCCATCGCAACGACGTCGCTGGCGATTCGCTCGGCCGTTCGATGATCCCCGAGCCGACCGTAGGTCTGCGATGTGGCCAGCAAGATCGCGACACGCTCGCGGTCGAAGCCGAGCCGGCTCGCCTCTGCATCGAGCGCGATGAGCGCGTCCAGCGTCTTCCGCGCCGGCTGCCCCAGCTCGATGCGCGCGCGCTCGCGCATGCGCCGCAGCGTCAGTGCGCGCCGCTCGTCGCGCTGCCCGTCGAACCACTCGATTGCGAGATCGCACAGCTCTTCGACCTCGTCGAACCGGCCGCCCGTTTCCGCGACGTGCGCGAGCGCCACGCGAATTTCGGCGAGGTCGGCCGGCGACGTCGCGTTTCGCGCGGCGATCTGAAGGTACAGCCCGGCCGCGCCCGGAGCGTATACGCGCTCGGCGCTCTTCGCCGCCGCTTGCGCCGCGCGATAGGCGTCCGACGCCTCTCCGGCCGCGTCATAGTGGAGCGCGATCTCGCCGGTGCGATCCGGGTGACGCCGCTCGAGCGCGAGCGCGACGCGCGCGTGCAGCTGCCGCACGCGATCGCGCGGCGTGGCGTCCAGCAGCACGTCGGCGATCTCGTCGTGCGCGAAGGCGAACGCGCCGTGCTTCCGCTCGAACGTCGGACGAAGCAGGCCGGCGATCGTCGCCTCCGAGATCGCGAGCTTGACCACCGGCTCGCTGCCCGCGGCCGCCGCGACGAGCAACCCCACATCGAACTCTCGGCCCACGATCGCGGCGGTGACGAGAATCGCCTGCGTGCTCGACGAGAACCGGCCGAGCCGCTGCGCGATGAGCTCGTTGCGGCTGGCCGGAAGCCGCAGCTCCGATACCGGACTCCACTCCCAACGCGTGCCGTTGTGCCAGATCGATCCGCTCTCCGCGAGGGCGCGAAGGAGCTGCGCGATGAACAGCGGGTTTCCCTCGGTGTGGCGATAGAGAAACGCGAGGAACTCGCGTCCCACCTGCTGTTGGTGAAACGCCGCCTCCAACCACTGCTTCACCTCGTCGCGGGTCAGGCGCGAGAGCGTGATCTCGCGCGCGATCTCGTAGCGGCCGAGCATCTGCCGGTGCGACGACGTGTCGTACGTCGAGTCCGGCCGGTGCGCCAGGCAGATGAGCACGCGATCGGTGTCGAGCTGCGAGAGCAAGTGCTCCAACGCGTCCCACGACGTCGAGTCGGCCCACTGCATCTCGTCCAGGACGATCACCAACGGACGCTCGGTCGCGAGCGCTCGGAAAAAATCGGTCAGCTCGGCGACCAGCCGGTACTGGCTTCCGGTCGGCGGCGCAACGGTGCCACCCGCGCTGAAGGCGGGCTCGAGGTGTTGCAGCTCCTTCCACTCGCGTCGCGGCGCGGTGGGAAACCGATACGTCGCCTTGAGCAGCCCGCTCCACACCCCGTACGGCGGACGAACGCCGAGGTTCGGTGACGACGCCATCGCGAACAATCCGCCGCGCAGCCGCACCTCCGACTCGAGCTGTCTGAGCAGCGTCGCGGTCCCCGTGCCGGTCTCGCCGAACACCGACACCACGCGCGGCTGTCCCGCGCACGCCTCGTCGAGCCAGCGCGTGAGCGACGTCAACTCCTGCACGCGCCCGGCGAATCGCTCGATCGAGAGCGGACGGCGCAGCGCGTCGTGGTGCGGCAGCGGCGCCGCGAGCGATCCGTCGCGCCCCTGCGCCTGCACGCGGAGGAGCGCGGCGTTGGCCGCGGCGAGCGCCGACTCGTACGTCATGCCGTGATCCGGCGCGGCCGCGGCGCCGATCGAGACGGTGATCGGTCCAAGTCGATCGCCGAATGCGTGCGTTCGGATCGTCGCGCAGATGCGCTCGCCCGCCGACCGGCCGTCGTCCGCGGTCGCCCCGACCAGCACCATCACCAGTTGGTCGCCGACGCATCCGACGCTGTCGTCCGAACGGAGCGCGTGCCGGATGATCTCGGCGACCGCGCCGAGCCTGGACTCCGCGGCGGTCTTGCCGGACGTCGATTCGTCCCCCGGATCGACCTCGCACGCCAAGACGGCCACGGGGCGCTTGGGCGCCGCGGCAGCGACCGCCGCTTCAGCGGCAGCCACGAACTCGTCCGGAGATCGATAAAAATGTGGCACTACGAAACGTGCGAGTCGGAGCCGGGGTTCTGCTCGTAAGCCAGTGCCGGACAGCTGGTTCGCCATCCGGGCATTCGTTTACCGTAGGAGTCGGCCAGAGGCCGCGCAAGGCCGCAACAGATGGGTTATTAACGACCCGACGACGAGGCGCGTCTACTCCCTAAGCCAGACTATTCACTCCGATCGAGTGCTTGCCATGCGTACGACCGCCGTCGTCATTCCAGCTCTCGCCCTGCTCGTCGTGGCCGCCCAGGCGCCGCAACAGACCCCGCAATCGGGCGAGCTGCTTCCCGACGAGCAGATTCAACAGGTGCTCAACCGCCTGACGTTCGGCGCGCGTCCCGGTGACGCCGAGCGCGTCCGCGCGATGGGCATCGACAAGTGGATCGATCTGCAGCTGCACCCGGACCGCATCGACGACCGCGCGGCCGAGCAGCTCATGAGCAAATACTCGATCTACAACATGAAGACGCAGGACATCGTTCGCGACTACAACCAGGTGCAGCAGGCGCGCCGGCAGGCACAGCGCAAAGCCGGGAACGATTCGTCGATGGACAAGCAGGACGCTCGCCGCGAGATGCTCGCCCAGAATCCCAAGCTCGTCCAAGAAGCGCTCCAGGCGCAGCAGTTGGTCGGACAGGTCCAGTCTGCGTCGCTCGCTCGCGCGGTGGTGTCGGAACACCAGCTCAACGAAGTGATGGTCGACTTCTGGGAGAACCACTTCAGCGTCTTTGCCGGCAAGGGACAGACGCGCGAATACCTCGCGCAATACGATCGAGACGTGATCCGTCCGCGCGCGCTGGGCAAGTTCCGCGATCTGCTCGGCGCCGTGGCGAAGAGTCCGGCGATGTTGTTCTTCCTCGACAATTGGCAGAGCGCCGCCGACAGCACGCATCCGACGCTCGCCGCTCGTGGTGGACGTGCCGGCGGGCGCGGTGCATTCGGCCGTGGCCGCGGACTCGGCGGATTCGGCGCGGGTCAACAGCTGCCGCCGGCCATTCGCGAGCGACTCGCGAACGCCACGCCTGAAGAGCGCCAGCAACTCATGGAGCGACTCGCCAAGCAGCCGAAGCGCGGCCTCAACGAGAACTACGCTCGCGAGCTGATGGAGCTCCACACGCTCGGCGTCGACGGCGGCTACACGCAGAAGGACGTCCAGGAAGTCGCGCGCGCGCTCACCGGATGGACGTTCAACCGGCAGACCGGCGAGTTCCTCTTCAATCCGTTGATCCACGACGCCGGCGAGAAGATGATCCTCGGCCACAAGTTCCCAGCCGGCCGCGGCATCGACGAGGGCGAGGAAGTGCTCGACATCGTGGCACACGCGCCGCAGACCGCGCATTTCGTGACGACGAAGCTCGCGCGTCACTTCGTGTCGGACGAGCCGCCCCAGGAGCTCGTGGATCGTTGCGCCACCGCGTTCTCGAAGAGCGACGGTGACATCCGCGAGACCGTCAAGTGCATCGTGACGTCGCCGGAGTTCTTCAGTCGCGCCGCGTATCGCGCGAAGGTGAAGACGCCGTTCGAGGTCGTGGCCTCGGCGCTCCGCGCCGTCAACGCGCAACCCGATACGACGCCGCGCACCGCGCAGCTCGTCGCGCGACTCGGCCAGCCGATCTTCGGTCGCCAGACGCCCGACGGTTGGCCGGATCGTGCCGACGCCTGGATGAACACCGGCGCCATCCTCAATCGAATCAACTTCGGCTTGAGCATCGCGGCCGGTCAGATTCCTGGTGCGTCGCCGCGGAACTGGCCGAGCTACGCCGCCGTGAGCGCGCTCCCGCGTGCGCAGCAGGTCGACAGCGTCGTGAAATCGATGCTCGGCGGGCAGGTGTCGGCCGAGACGCGCCAGGTGCTGCTGAGCGGCGAGAATCCGATGCTCAAGAGTGGCGCGGCGAACGATGTGAACGGCATGGTGAGTGCCGACGACATGGACCCGGCGATGGGTCGCGGCCGCGGAGCTCGGCCCACGGCGAAGGACGATGGCGGCAAAGGCTTTCCTCGCGGACGGGGTGCGGTCATTCCGGGCTTCGGCCGGCCGGTCGATCTGAAGGGGTTGCCGCAGGTGGTTGGCTTGGCGTTGGGCGCGCCGGAGTTTCAACGGCGGTGAGTCGGCAGTCATCCTATGCAAGCGCAGCGAGCGTAGGATCTACTGTCCAAGATCCGGAGCTTGCCGCGGAAGAAGGTTGAAGGGTGTGTTGTTGGGAGAGTTCGAACTCATGCGAGTAGATCCTCTGCTCGCTTCGCTCGCGAGGATGACTTATGAACCGACGAGTATTCATGAAATCAGGCGCGATGGCGCTGGCAACGATGGGGCTGAACCCGTCGTTCCTCCGCCGCACCGTGTTCGCGCAAGACCTGCTCAAGGGCGCGGCCCTGAACGGCAACGCGCGCGGCAAGGTGCTCGTCGTGCTCTTCCAGCGCGGCGCGGCGGACGCGTTGAACGTCGTCGTCCCGCACGGCGAGGCCGCGTACTACAAGATGCGCCCGACGATCGCGATCCCCCGCCCGACGGCGGGCGCCGCGAATGCGGCCATCGATCTTGATGGATTCTTCGGGCTGCATCCGTCGCTGTCGCCGTTCAAGCGACTGTGGGACGACGGCATTCTCGCGACCGTCCACGCCGTGGGAAGTCCGAGCAACACGCGCTCGCACTTCGACGCGCAGGACTACATGGAGAGCGGCACGCCCGACAACAAGGGCACGCGCGACGGCTGGCTCAATCGCTATCTCGCGGTGAAGGGCACGTGCGACGAGTGCAAGCTCGCGGCGAGCGGAACGGGCGACGCGGCCAAGTCCTCCGCGTTCCGCGCCGTGTCGATGACGCCGCAGACGCCGCGCATTCTCGAGGGCGGCGCGCCGACGGTGTCGATGAACAGCCTCGACGAGTTCACGATCCGCACGAATGGGACGCAAGCCGAGCGTATCGAGGCCCTCTACCGCACCGGCAACGCGGACGTCGTGCATGCGGCCGGCGGCGAGATGTTCGAAGCGATGAAGATTCTCAAGACGGCCAATCCGCAGCAGTACCTGCCGGAGAACTCCGCCGACTATCCGCGCACGCCGTTCGGCCAGCACCTGCGACAGATCGCGCAGCTCATCAAGGCGGACGTCGGGCTCGAGATCGCGTTCGCGGACGTGGGCGGTTGGGACACGCACGTCAATCAGGGCGGCGCCACGGGCCAGCTCGCGCAGCGACTCGACGACTTCGCGAAGTCCATCGCCGCGCTCACGCAGGACCTTGGGTCCCGTATGGCAGACGTCACGGTCCTCACGATGTCGGAGTTTGGCCGCACGGCGCGCCAGAACGGCAACGGCGGCACCGACCATGGGCACGCGACGTCGATGTTCGTCATCGGCGGCGACGTGAAGGGCAAGAAGGTCTACGGCAAGTGGCCGGGGCTGGAGATGGAGCAGCTCAACGAGGGCCGCGATCTCGCGCTCACGACGGATTTCCGCTCAGTCTTCTCCGAAGTCGCGTTCAAGCACCTCGGCGCGGCGAAGATGGACGCGGTGTTCCCCGGCTTCAAGGGCGATCAGTCGAAGTGGCTCGGAGTGCTCTAGAGGGGCGGCGGACGGCGGACGGCGGACGGCGGACGGCGGACGGGGAACGGGGAAAGGCGGACGGCGGATGGCGGACGGCGGACGGGGAACGGCGGACGGCGATGGAGCGTGAAATGCAAGGGTGTTCCCCGCTCGCCGCCCGCCGCCCGCCGCTCGCCGCCCGCCGCCCGCCGCCCGCCGCTCCCCGCTCTCGCTACTTCACCACCTCGAACGCCGACGAGGGTACCCGCGACAGCGTCGCCAGATCGTCGTCGCTCCATCGAGGATCTGGCGCCCCGCTCACGTACCAGCCCGACCCGTTGTCCGCGACGAACATTCCGTACTTCATCATCGCGCGCAGAATCGCGCGCATCGTCGGCGAAAACCCGGTCGTGTCGAAGCTGGCCTTGAGCCGAACCCGCATGCCCATCGACGGCAACGCGCTGCTCGTGTCGCTGCTCGCGTAGTGCCTCGCCGGTGAGACATACGCCTTCCGCGTGCGCGGACAGGTGAACCGGAGCGCGTGATTGATCGCACGCTGCTCCGCCGCCTCGTCGTAGCGAACGAGGCCCGGAAAGATCGGCAGCCCGGCCGCATCCGCCGACGTCCACCCAGCCGGCCGTAGCGCGTTCGAGCCGAGATCGAAGACGGCGCCCGAGCCGGCGTGCCAGCTCGCGCCGCCGTTCGACGGATGCGCGTCGTACAGCTCGTACAGCTTCCATGCATCCACGTCGACGACGAGCACGTGCCGGTCGCCACTCGAGCTCGACCCGCCTTCGATCGGCGCGTTCGCGGGAATCGGATACGGGCCTGGATCGCTTTCGTCGGCGTAGTCGAACGACACCGGAACACGCGACTGCCCGGCGTGGACGACCACGTACGGAATGCCGTTCGGTGCGCCGTCCCACACCGTCCCGAAGTCCGGGTGGAGGTTCCTCAACCCGCACGACGCGATCAAGGTCGACGACTTCGGATCGACCGCGGCGGTGCTGATGTCCGCGTTCCACGGATTGTCCGCCGGGAATGGTCGGCGGCCGTCGAGCGATGCGCCGCCCGTCGTCGGATTCCCAGTGGACGCGCCGGGATCCGTCGTGCCGGTCGTGCCGCTCGGGCCGTTGCCGAGCTCGGTCGTGGAGCTGCACGCGGCGATCGCTGCGATGGCGAGCCCGCCAAGAAACGCGATTGAGGAAGTTCGCATGCATCAGGATGCGACATTCGGGGGCGGGCAACCGTGTCGTCCGTCACGTTCCAGCCGTGAGCGACTTGGGCGATGAACCGCCGCGGACCGCGAACGTTACGCGCGCTCTTCGCGCATCGTCACCGGCGTGCCAAGAAACCTGGCGAAGCGACGCACCGCCGCGCCGAGTCGAGCACGCTCGGCCGCCGTGAGCCGGCACTCCAATGTGAGCTCGATGACGACACCGCTTGGCT
>Ga0326726_10002486_pt1 | contig 16922 bp, 14 predicted proteins | sample MHFenrmetagenome_2_FD_207603 | JGI IMG/M metagenome (GOLD analysis project Ga0326726, IMG submission 207603) | Lab enriched peat soil microbial communities from Michigan Hollow, Ithaca, NY, United States - MHF15MN | ecosystem: Environmental > Terrestrial > Soil > Wetlands > Peat | place: USA... | reverse complement strand
CAGGCTCGGGAGGACCCTCGCCCTCCCCAATCGGTTTCGAGTAGTTTGGGAGGGCGAGGGTCCTCCCGAGCCTGCTCTTGATCGAAGCCACACCATGCTGGCAGAGTCTCTAGTAATCGATCCCCTTTTGTGCCAATTCGCCCTTCTGGTACGGGTGCTTGATTTCGCGCATCTCGGTGACGAGATCGGCGCGGGCGATCACCTCGGCGGGGGCGCCTCGTCCGGTGAGCACGAGGTGCATATTGTCGGGTTTGGAGTCGATGAGCTGCACCAGATCGGCGCCGGTGAGAAAACCAAGTTGGCAGGCGATGAAGACTTCATCGAGAATGACGATGTGCCACTGACCAGATGTGATCTCGGCGCGCACTTCCTCAAGCGCGGCGAGCGCCGCCTTGCGATGCACCTCGATCGGGAGTTTGTCGTCGACGATGCCGACGAACCCCTCCCCTTTCTGGCGTAACTCGACGTAGGGCGCCAAGAGCTTCAGCCCGTCGAGTTCGCCGTAATGCCATGAGCCCTTGATGAACTGCCAGATCAGAGTCTTGAGATTGTAGCCGGCGGCGCGCACCGCCATGCCGAGGGCGGCGGTGGTCTTCCCTTTCCCGTCGCCGGTGTAGCAAATGACGAGTCCTTTGCGGATACGGATTTTGGGTGGGTCGGAAGGCGGCATGGGGGACCTCGTCGCGAGTGGTGACCTGCATTAGCGCGATTGGTGAAAATACCATCTGCGACGGTGTTCAAAATCGAAAACAACGCGCCGCGCTATTTTCGAAAACTGCGAAAAACGAGAATAAGAGTCATGCCGACAACGCGCGACGTAGCCGACGCGGAACTCGCAACAACATGGTACACAGCGTGTTATGGATGCTCACTCATCCAGCACTTGATACAGGTACCATTCGCCTTCGGCGCGGGCGGGGGCACGGTCGAGGTAGATCTCGAAGAGTTCGCCAGCAGTGACGTCACACGTCCTCGTGTGACGGCCTGGCCGGGCTGTGGGACTCCCTCACTGACCGAGGTCAGTGGCACGAGATGTTGAATCGTTCAGAGCGAACAGGGATCGCAGTACTGGGTCGAGACCGGAAATCCCCTGAACGCGACGTTTATCACTCGAACAACATCAACGAGGTCGGTCGCTCCACTGCAATTGACGTCCGTCTGGGTCCTACTGCAGAGGGGCCCAGGGTCGTGTTGCTCAGGACCGCCGCGGAACGCCACGTCAATCGTCTTCACGACATCCAAGACATCCGATCGCACTCCATCGCAGGCGGGATCCGCGTGGCATGCACATACGCAGGGCTGGGCAGGTGGAGTGCAATGACCCGATGGGTCGCAGGAGTAGCAAATCGAGCCCGGGAATGAGCGGAACACTATCGGGTAGTTATTGATGCTTCCAAACTCGGGCGCGCCATTTTGATCAAGATCGACGTCAGACCAGTTGTTGGCCAAGTTCCCGTAGACGTTCTTATCCCAGGTACAAGTTTGAACGAAACTGCCAGTACCTGGGTCCCACTCCCAGACTTTGAACAACGGATAAAACTCCATTACCATTTCATCCAACCCATCGCAATCAATGTCCGTGGCGAAATCACCGCCGCTGGTCCCACCGTAGCCAGTTGACTCCTGAAACAGATGCAGCTCTCGGAATTCGTTATCTCCTGTCGCCTGAATCAATGAAAAGGTGAATCCGGGATCGCCTCGAAAGCTTCCTAGCAATGCACACGGAATTCCTCCTGGGAATGGCTTGCAACTAGACGCGGAAAAACCGGCGACCTGCCCTGTGATCTGTCCTATGTACACAAGAGTCGACTCCTGCCATTCGAAAAGACAATAGCCTTCACCGTTGCCGGTGATGATCTCCATGCGACCATCGTTATCAAAGTCGGCCACGGCCGATGGTCCGGCAGTCCAAACAGGGGCAGCAATGTCAGAGACGACGGAGAACGATCCCGTTGTCGTAGAGTAATGAATGATGACTGCCCTCGAACTATTATCAAAGGCAATCGGATTCGTGTAGAGTTCGGGGAATGGATCAGCGTCTAGATTGATAGGTGCAACGAACATCTCTCCGTTCATACCGGGAAAGACGAGGCGTGTTCGCGGGTGCCAATCAGGAGCAGAGAGGATGTCGAGGAAGCCATCTGTTCCATTACCTCTCTGAACACAGAGTTCCACCTGCCCGTCTAGGTCCAGATCTTGCGCAAGCAGGACAAGACCATAAGGAATTGGCAAGGGTTCGCTGTTGTGGCTCAAGGAGCTGTCAATACGGTGGAGCACGACCTGATTGTGAACATAATCTCCGACGTAGACCTCGGTGACCTTCGCGATCGAGTCAAAATGTACTGCGTAGCATTCCTGCGAGACGTCGAATTGTTGCAGCGGTGGGCAGGAATCGCCGACAAGTGCGATCGATTCCCCCGAGATGCGCTTCGGGCGCACTTCGTCGGGCAGGAATCTGATTGGCTGCGCTTGCGCTGATGCGAAAGCGGACAGACATGCAATCAGCGCGAGTCCGCTGCGGGCGATAACGGGACACACGGCGCCGGCATACGATTTGGCTCGTACACGTTGATTCATGGGGCAAGTCCTATCAGGAATACGTGCGGAGTAGGTCAAATTGTGTCAAAAGTAGTCGAGAATTGATCAAACAGCGGATTTCCCGCCCTCCTCCCTATCCAGCACTTGATATAGGTACCACTCGCCTTCGGCGCGGGCGGGGGCACGGTCGAGGTAGATCTCGAAGAGGTCGCCGGAGTCGGTCTTGAGGCGGAAGTAGTTGCGATGGCGGCGGGTGCGCCAATCGCGCTGGGTCACCGCCACGGAAAATCCCCAGTCAAACCAACTGGCGAGGATTTCGACGACACGATATTCGTGCCCGCGCCAAATCAACGAGACGGGCTGCTTGACGACACCGCCGGTTTCGACTTCGATCTTCTCGCCGATGAATTGGGGCATGGGTGTCACAAGAGCGAGATTGCCACGTCCCATCCCGCGTCGCGGGATTTGGGACTCGCAATGACAAGATCTACTTCCCCTCGCGCTTGCCTTTGCGGCGCCACCAGACACGCACCGGGGCGCCGGAGAAACTGTAGCGCTCGCGAATCCGTTTGATGACGAAACGCGAGTAGGGCTCGGCGATCAGCTCCGGGTGATTACAGAAGATGATAAAGGTCGGGGGCTGGGCCTCGGCCTGAGTGACATAGTTGATCTTGATGAACTTTCCCTGCATCGCTGGCGGTGGTTTGTCGCGGATGTCTTTGAGAATGGTCTCATTGAGTTCGCTGGTCGGAATCCGTTTGCGTGACTCGTCAAGGACCGTGCGCGCCATGTCGAGCGTCTTGATAGCGCGTTGGCCGGACAAGGCCGAGAGAAACAGAATCGGCGCCCAGGAGAACGCGTATCCCCGGGCTTGGAGATCGCGAACGAAGATGCCGGCGGTCTTCTCGTCCTTTTCGATTAAGTCCCACTTGTTGATCGCGAAGAAGATGGCCTTGCCCGACTCGGCGGCGGTCTCGGCGATCTTGAAGTCCTGTGCACCCAGCGGCGTGGTGGCGTCGAGCATGACGCAGACGACATCGGCGCGCTGAATGGCACGCACGCTGCGCAGGGCCGTGTAGAATTCCAGATCCTCATGGACCCGGGCGCTACGTCTGAGGCCCGCGGTGTCGATCAAGACGAAGCGCGTGTCGCCGACGTCGAGGATCGAGTCGACGGAATCGCGCGTGGTGCCAGCTACGGGCGATACGATCATCCGCTCCTCGCCCAAGAGGCGATTGACCAGCGAGGATTTGCCGACGTTGGGACGGCCAACAATGGCCAGCGCGACCGATTCGCGCTCGTCTTCGTCGGCCCCCTCGACCGGCGCGGGCAGCAACTCAACGACTCGATCCAAGAGCGTCGTGACGGCCAGTCCGTGCAGCGCCGAGATGCCGAGCGGTTCGACCGGGCCGATGCGGGTGAATTGGTAGGCGTCGCTTTGCGAGCGTTCGCTGTCGAGCTTGTTGACGGCGACGACTGCGGGTTTGTTCGAGCGCCAGAGTGAGCGCGCAATAGCCTCATCGTCAGCGTGCAGCGGGGCGCGGCCATCGAGCACGAGGATGACGACATCGGCCTCCTCGATGGCGATCTCCGACTGGACGCGGATTTCGCGCTCCATCACATCTTCGCCCTGATAGACCAGACCACCGGTGTCGACCAGTGCGAAACGGCGATTCTCCCACTCGGCTTCGGCGTAGAGGCGATCGCGCGTGACGCCGGGGGTGGGGTCGACCACGGCCACGCGTTTGCCGACCAGGCGATTGAAGAGGGTCGATTTGCCGACATTGGGCCGGCCAATGATGCAGACGAGAGGAAGTGAGTTCATATCGGGTTCGCGCGAACGGTCAATATAGCGCCATTCGTGTGCGAGAGGCGGGGGGAATCGAGGAATTCTCCCGCTCTCGATTGCGTGGGAGCCGCGGTGCCCCACCCGAAGGGTGGGAAGAGACGTGAGAATTGGCCGGAAGGTATCCGGTCAAGTGTGCATCGAAGATCGCGCCGCCTCAAGCGACGATTCTGTTTCCGTCACACCAACGCCGATGTCCTATCCCACCCTCCGGGTGGGGCACCGAGACGGTTGTGGGACCCGGATGCTGACAAGGCTGTGCACCCCAGGCGTCCTCGCCTGGGGAATAGAAGTCCCGGGCGTCCCGCCCGGGATGCACTACTAGGCGCAGTCGATCTCAGCGGAATGCTGATTTATGCGGCACAAACTTCGATGATCTACTGACCGAATTCCGCCGGACCAATCCTCACATTTCTTCCCACCCCCTTCGGCCTCGCGTTCGCTCTGGCTGGGGGTGGGGCACCGATGGCATGTACAACTCAAGAGCAGGCTCGGCGGGAGCCTCGCCCTCCCCGACCATCTCCAATTATCGCAACCGGTGGGCAGTATCGGGCAGGCACAAGCAGGTGGGGGATTAAGCCGAGGGGTTTTTGGGGCTCGCGCGAAGTGTTGTTGTTCAGTGCCTGCGCAGTGAATTGTTGCACAGCAACTAAGACGATGGGCCGACTCACACTTGCGTGGCTGTTCACCGTTCCGGCAGACTGGGCAGCCGGGTTGCAGTGGTTCTGCTTTACAAGGGAACACCAAACCAAGGGATGACACGGGACCGGGAGGCGGAAATGACGACGATGAGAGCACTGGCGAAGATGGGAATGTTTTTAATGGTGTTGAGCACGGTGGTTGTGCTTTCGGGTTGCGGCAGCAATCCAGTCAGCTCCACCGACCCGGGCAACGGCTCCTACGTTCCGCCGAATCACGCGGGGGCCAAGGGTGACTCCGGGGTCCATGCAAACGGTGGCGGTTCACAGCAGTAACGCGGCGTCGTCCGCGATATCAATCACCTCGCGGCCTGAGACCCCGCCCCCCGCTACGATACGGGGGGCGGTGGTGTTTTCGGGCCGCTATCGCGTTTACGCGGGCGAGTGGGGAAAATCACGGAATCTGCCGATGAAGATCAGGTGCGCCGGTTCAGGATCGGATCGGCGGCATTGGACGCATGACCTTGGATCGGAAAGGACTCCGGATCGTGAAACTCCCATCCCCTCTGCGCGCCGCGCTCGGCGCGACTCTCAGTCTGTTGGCACTTGGTCTTTCGGGACAATGGTCTGATCTGCACGCCATGCCGCCGTACGAAGGCGGCGATGGCTCGGCGCCATCGCCAAAATTGGCAGCGGCGACCGCGCTGTACAACCAGATGCGTCCCGCCTTCGCCGAGCGTGGAATCGATCAGCCGGGCGGCGGACTGATGGCAGGGTACCAGTTCAATGGGAATTTCAAGGTGCTCGCCATCTGCGTGGATTTCCCCGACAAGCCCTCGTCCGTGCCCGCGATTAAATTCGACACACTGATCTTCGGCAACCAGCCGGGTACGGTGCGGGATTTCTACAGCGAGATGGCGTATGGCACGCTGACGATCATTACCGTGAACCTGCCGTCGGCGCTGGGATGGAAGCGGCTCCCCAACAACTACGCCTACTACGTGAGCAACAGCTACGGGCTGGGCGCCTATCCCAACAACACGCAGAAGCTGTGCGAAGAATTGGTTGATCTCGTCGACCCGTACGTCAATTTCGCCGACTACGACAACGACGGGAACGGATATGTGGATGGGCTCCTGATCGTCCATCCCGGCCGGGGCGCCGAGTTCTCGGGATCGACCAGCGACATCTGGTCGCACAAGTGGGGGATCACGCCACGGTTGAAGGATGGCGTCTACATCGGCCCGTACACGGTGCAGCCCGAATACTGGAACACTCCGGGCGACATGACCATCGGCGTGTATGCGCATGAGACGGGCCACCTCTTCGGCCTGCCCGACCTGTATGACGTGGACGGCAGCTCGCGCGGAATCGGCAAGTGGTCGCTGATGTCTTCGGGCTGTTGGAACGGCACGCTCGGATCGTCGCCCGCTTACATGGACGCATGGTGCCGTGCCCGCCTCGGGCTGGTGACACCGACCAACGTCACGAAGAACCTCAGCGGCGCCAGCATCGATCAGATTGAAACCAATCCCATTGTCTACCGCCTGTGGGACAACGGCAACATTGGGAACGAATACTTTCTGATCGAGAACCGTCAGAAGGTCGGCTACGACTCCTTCCTGCCCAGCACCGGGCTGATGATCTGGCACATCGATGACAGTCGCGGGACCAACAACACCGAGTGGTATCCGGGGCACACGACCAACGGGAATTACCTGGTGGCGCTGGTGCAGGCGGACGGACTGTTTCAGATGGAGCAGAACGCCAGTAATGGTGACAACTTCGACCCGTACCCCGGCTCCGGCGACAAGACCACGTTCTCGTCGGCAACGACGCCGAGCTCCAACTCGTACGCGGGCACACCGACCTACGTGACCGTGACCAATATCTCACCCTCCGCGGCGACGATGACCGCCGATTTCCGAGTCGCGATCATAGCCGACGTGCTCGATTCTTCACAGAGCGAACAAATCGTCCCCGAGAAGATCAGCCTGATCAATTCGCCGAACCCATTCAACCCCTCGACGACGGTTCAATTCCAGTCTACGGAATCGGGGCCGGCGTCCGTGATGATCTATGACATCCTTGGGCGGCGCGTGCGCACGCTGTACAGTGGTTATGCCGATCCCGGCGCGCACCAGATCGAGTGGGACGGTGATGACGACTCGGGGCGTCAGTTGGCCTCGGGCGTCTATTTCTCGCGTCTGATCGACGGGCGGCAGAGCGTGACGCACGAAATGGTGTTGTTGCGCTAGCCCCTCCCCTAACGCCGTTTCTGCAGACTCGCAATCTGAGCGCCGCCCCGGTGAAACCACCGGGGCGGCATTTCTTTGCTGCGAGATCACCACGCTGGCGAATGCGGCCGTCAAATACGACCCGCGATAGAGCATTTGATTGATGGCAGAGATAGACTTGGGCTCCTTCTGTGAAGCAAGCGATCAGTCGATAACGATATAGAGGCACCAGGCAGTCGTGCTCGCACCGCTTTCACAACTGCCGGCCTGCGCCTCTCAGGATCGGAGATCCAAATGAGACTCACGAGCGCGGTTATCTTTGCCGGCATTCTCTGCGTTGTCTTGCCCATGGGAGCGGCCCACGGCCAAGTTCCCGCGGACACGTCGGGGGAGCTTAGCCTCGACTCACTGCTGAGCATCGATGTGTCGGCAGCGGCCAAGCACGCGCAGAGTACGACTGAGGCGCCTGCCTCGGTGACGGTCATCACATCGGAGGACATCGCGCGTTACGGATTTCGGACGCTCGCGGATGTCCTGGCGACGGTGCGTGGGTTCTACACAACGTATGACCACAACTACTCTTACGTCGGAGTGCGAGGCTTCAGTCGCCCGGGGGATTTCAATGATCGTGTGCTCCTGCTCTGGAACGGGCACACGCTCAACGAGGATGTCTACGGGAGCGCGATGCTCGGCACGGACTTGGGAATCAGTCTTGACCACGTGTCCCGCATTGAAATTGTGCGCGGCCCGGGCTCGGCACTGTACGGAACCAGCGCTATGCTCGCGGTCATCAATGTCGTCACCAAGAATGGAAACCAGATAAATGGCGTGCAAGGATCGACCGAGGTTGGCGGCCACGGACTATTTGGCGGGGCGGTTGCACTCGGGAAGCAGTTTGCCAGCGGGCTTGATCTTGCGCTGAATGGGACGTGGACCGGCATTGACGGCAGCGATCTTGGTTTTCCCGCGCCGGGCGGAAGTACTGTCACGCACAACCTCGATTGGGACCGCTTTCGCGGGGTGAGCGCACAGATGCAGTTCCGTGGACTGACAGTCAACGGATTTGCCACGTCGAGACGCAAGGGGATTCCGACCGGCTCGTACGAGACGATACCGGGCGATCCCCGCACCCAAACGCGCGATCAAAGGCGATTTCTCGATCTTCGCTATGATGACAATCTGAGCGACAAGATGGGTCTCATGCTGCGAGGGTACTACGATCAGTATTTCTACGATGGCGCCTGGGCTTACGAAGTGACATCACGCGATTCGTCCAAGGGCGAGTGGATGGGCGCAGAGGGGCAGTGGCGGTGGGATGTCATCCCGTCGAATCGAATCGTCGTGGGAACGGAGATTCAAGATCATCGCCATGCCACGTATCGATCGTGGGACGTGGACACGGTCTACTTCGACGGTGACTTTCCCTACAACGTTCAGTCCGTGTACCTGCAGGACGAATTGCAATTGGGTGCGTACGCGGCGGTCACGGCCGGATTACGATACGATCACTATTCGGAGAGTGGCTCGGCCCTGTCGCCGCGGCTGGCGTTGCTTTTGTATCCCAGACAGGCGGGGACCATCAAGCTGCTCTACGGCGAAGCGTTTCGCGCACCCAACATATCGGAGCGCACCATCGGGAACGGCGTGGACGTGCAGCAGAATCCTGATCTGAAGCCCGAGAAGATGCGAACGTACGAAGCCGTCTGGGAGAAGCGGGTGAGTCGTCGCGTATTTGTCTCGGCGTCGCTATACCACTACCGAATACGCGATCTCATCGATCAAGTTGAAGACACCGTGACGGAAGTGTCCGAGTTTGCGAACGTGAGCCGGACGATTACCACCGGGGCAGCGGCAGACTTGAGCCTGGAGCTTCCCGGTGACCGGGATGTCTACTTCAGCTATTCGTATCAGGACGCGCGAGACCCCGGTCGCCAAGTTCATCTGACAAATTCCCCGTTCCATTTGGCGCAGGCGCGGGTGTCGACGCCCATTGCACGGTACTTCCGGCTCTCAGCGACGGGTCGTTATGAGAGTGCCCGCACAACGGTCAAAGACACGAGGACCCCCCCGTTCTTTCTGGCGTCGGCGAGCCTGTCGTTCCGGCCAGTGAACCCACTCCATCCGAGTGCAGCGTCCTTCTGGCAGAAGTCGCAACTGACATTGACCGTCGACAATCTGTTCAACAACGGCTACGAATTACCGGGCGGAACGGAGCATACCCAAGCGGCGCTCCCGCAATACGGGCGCTGGGTGACTCTGAAACTGAGTGTGGGGTTGTAAGGGAAAGCGGCGCGGTTTGCTACTGGCATTGTCCATGATTGGGATGAGGATGAATCGAGCATTGGCGTCGGCCGCAGGCCGGGTGGCGGGGGCAATAACAGCCCTGGCGCTGTTCAGTGCTCCTGCGTATGCGCAGTCGATGCCCGTCCCAATCGAGATCCAATACCCCTTGCTGATGAGGGTATTCTCGGCAGACCGCAATCTGACAGCGCGATCCGGGAGTGACATGGTGATCGGCGTGATTTATCAGAAAGGCGTGCGCGAATCGTCTCAGGCTGCGGCGGCTCTTCAGGAGTGGGCCCGGCGCAATCCCAGTTCCCCGATTGCCGGGTCGACAGTCCGCTTGGTCCCTACTGCCGTCGACGAGATGGCCGGCTTAGATCTAAGGCTTCTTCGCGATAGTGTCGATCTTTGCTATATCGCACCGTTGCGGGCAGCCAGCCTGGACAGCCTCCTCGCGGCAACTCGCCGCGCGGGGGTGGCCACCTGCACGGGGGTGCCGGAGTATGTGGAGCGAGGAGTGTCCGTTGGCATCGGCGTCAAAGCGGATCGTCCACAGATTCTGGTCAACATGTCCGCGGCCAAGGCGGAGGGGATTGAGCTTGGCTCGCAGGTTCTAAAGTTGGCGCGTGTCTTTGGGAAGGACTGACGGCAACCGGCTATGAGCGAGACTCTGATTAATCGCTGGCGTTGGCGGGATGTGCCCATCCGCACGAAGTTGACGGCGAGTTTTGCCATCCTGGTGGGCGTGGTGTCCGCCTTCATCTACCTCTACTTCCCCGCCCAGTTCGAGCATCAGTCCAAACTGGCGTTGGTTGATGAATCGATGACGGTGGCACAAATGACGGCGTACAGTATCGGTGCGGCCGTGTACTTCAACGATGCCAAAGCCGGCCAGGAAGTGCTCTCAGGAATGGGCGTCATCGAGGATGTGGCGTATGTCGTCGTCTCCGACACAAATGGGCAGACCTTCGCGAGCTATAACCGCGCTGACAGCACAGGGGCAACAACCGCCGATCAAGCGCTCGACGACAGAACTCTCTATCCCGTCCGCGTGGATGTGGCCTTCGAAGGCAAGGTGGTCGGGTCGCTGAACTTGGGGCATTCGCTTCGCCATCTGCAGAACGAAGTCAGAAACGCCAGAACGACAGTGACGCTGGTTAGTCTCTTGATCTTCTTGTGCGGGATGGGCGGGGCTGTCGTCTTCAGCCGAATCCTGACCAATCCGTTAAGGCGAATTTCCGAAGTGGCCGTTGAGATCGCGCAGGGAGACCTGAGGAAGCGCGCGCCCGTCGAAGCACGGGACGAAGTCGGGGTTTTGGCGAAGTCGTTCAACCAGATGCTCGACAGCTTGCACGATGCACAGGGCCAGTTGGAGGAATTGAATCGCAATCTGGAGAGTCGCGTGGTCGAGCGGACGCGCGAGCTTCGTGGTGAAGTCCTCGAGCGGCGGGCAGCGGAAGAGGCGCTGAAAAAGAGCGAGAAGCTTCTGCGCTCCATCTACGACACCGTCGGCGACGTCTTGTTTCTCATTGACGTCGATCCGGGCGGAGAGTTCCGTTTCGCATCCGTCAATGCAGCGTTCAGCTCGACGACAAAACTCCCTAACGATGCGGTGGAAGGAAAGCTCGTCCGCGAAGTCATACCCGAACCGTCGCTGACACTCGTGCTGGAGCGATACCGGCGGTCGATTCAGGATCGGGCGATCGTCCGCTGGGAGGAAACGACCGACTATCCCGCGGGCAGACTCATCGGCGCAGTCAGTGTCGCCCCCATCTTCGACAAGAGCGGCAACTGCACGCATCTGATCGGCGCGGTGCACGACATCACCGCACGCAAGCTGGCGGAAGAGGCGCTGGAAAAGCAGCGCCAGTTCTTGCGCCACGTCATTGACAGCGATCCCAATCGCATCTTCAGTAAAGACAGCGATGGACGATACACCATGGCGAACTCGGCGATGGCGCAGTTCTATGGGACGACAGTGGAGGAGATCATTGGCAAGGGCGACTCCGAGTTCAGTTTGAGCGCCGACGAACTCCTGCAGGTGCGGGAGGCGGATCAGGCCGTGCTCGACGAAGGGCGGGCGCTATTCATCCCCGAGCAGCACTTGACCGACGCCCAAGGACGCCGCCGGTGGTACCAGACCATTAGGCTGCCATTACAGCTTGAAGCCGACACTTCCGGGCAGACGCAGGTACTTGGGGTTGCCGTCGAAATCACCGCGCGCAAAGAGGCCGAAGAGGCGCTCGACAAAGAGCGCCTGTTCTTACGGCGAGTGATCGACACCGATCCCAATTTTGTGTTCACCAAGAATCGTGAAGGAAGATTCACGATGGTGAACGCCGCGCTGGCGAAAGCTTACGGGACGACAGTGGCCGAACTCGTCGGCAAGAGCGACGCGGATTTCAACGACAACGCGGAAGAAGTGCGGCGATTCCGTGAAGACGACTGCGAAGTCATCGATCGCCAGAAGGAAAAGCTCGTTCCGGAGGAGCCGATCACCGATGCCCAGGGGCGGACGCGGTGGCTGCAGACGATCAAGCGCCCATTAGGCAAGGATCCGGAGGGACAGGACCTGCTCTTGGGAGTGGCCACGGACATCACCGCTCGCAAATTAGCGGAAGACGCGTTACGACAGAGCGAAGAGCAGCTGCGCCAGGCGGTCAAGATGGAGGCGGTTGGGCGTTTGGCGGGCGGCGTCGCCCACGATTTCAACAATCTGCTAGCAGTCATCATCGGGCAGACCGAATTAACCCGTGCACGAATGGGCGCCGATCACCCACTGGACGGATGTCTGGCCGCCATCGACGATGCGGCCCAGCGAGCCGCGGATCTGACCCAACAGTTGCTGGCATTTAGCCGCAAGCAGGTTTTGGAACCCAAGATTATTGACTTGAACCAGATTGTCGCCGGCACCGAGAAGATGTTACAGCGCGTGATCGGTGAGGACATCGAACTGGTCTCGTCCTTGGCGCCGAATTTGTGGACCGTGATGGGGGATCGGGGACAGTTGCAGCAAGTGGTGATGAACCTGGTGATCAACGCCCGGGATGCGATGCCCCAGGGCGGCACGCTGACGATTCTCACATCGAACATCGTCGTGACGCAGGAACGAGTGGCCGCTTCAGGAACCGCGGCGCCCGGAGACTATGTGGGGGTCACGGTACAGGATACTGGGGTGGGCATGGACAAGGGGACCGTGGCGCGAATCTTCGAACCCTTCTTTACGACGAAGGGGCTCGGGAAGGGGACGGGCCTCGGCCTGTCAACGGTCTTCGGCATTGTTGAGCAGAGTCACGGATACATCGACGTCGAAAGCAGCCTGGGACAAGGGACGACGTTCCAGATTTATCTGCCGCGTGCCGAGGCTGCGATACCGGCTCAAGAGGCCGAGGCAGTGACTTCGAGTCCTAAGAGCGATGGCGGTCAGGCGGAGACCATTCTGCTTGTGGAAGACGAACTGGATGTGCGCGATATGCTCTGCAACATGCTGGGATTGGCGGGGTACCACGTCCTGGTCGCATCGAATGGCCAGGACGCCCTCTCCTTGCTCGCGTTGCCAAATAGAACGATCGATCTGCTAATCACGGATATCATCATGCCAGGCATGTCGGGAGTGGAGCTTGCGGCCAAGGCCCGTCAGACTTCCCCGAAGACCCGAATTTTATTCATGTCGGGATATACGCATGATGTGCTGGCGCAAGGGGGCGCGCTGGACGAAGAAACGTTGCTCCTGCAGAAACCCTTCCGAATGGACGTGCTCAAGCAGACGGTCCGCGCGGCGCTGGAGCGGGAGCGCAGTTCAACTCCTACAGCGACTCGCACGTAAATCCCGCCAACATAATGACCAGGGATGTGGGGGTCAGCCCTTGGGCTGACCTCTTGCCCTGTTAGAGCCGTCAGCCCAAGGGCTGACAGGCACGGTTGGAGAGGAATGTTGTCGAGGTGCGGATGCCTCTCCCCTACCAGGTCAAGAGCCAGGAGGTGTTGTTGGGGACGGTGAGTTTGCGGCGGAGGATGGCGCCGGAGGTGTAGCGGATTTCGATTTCGTATTTGGTGGTGTTGGGGGTGAGTAGTGCGGAGGGATACAGATCGAGGTACCAGTAGCCGTTGTCGTCCGTGAGCGTGGTGCGCTCGTAGGCGGAGACGACGACATCCTGGTATCTAAGCGGAGATTCATTGACGCGGGCGCGGACTTCGGCGGAGACGAGCTTGCCGTCGGAGAGATCATGCACCCAGCCATAGACACGGCACAGGGATGCCGACGCAGGGGCGCCGGGATCGAAATTGTAGCCCAAGACGTTGACGGTGTCGGGCGCGGCGCCGCCGGAGGTGTGAATCGCGACGAGCGGTGGCCAGACAAATCCCACCAACGCGGGCACGATGATGTAGTCGGTGGCCGCGTTGACGGCGAAGGCCACTTTGCCGGGCGCGAGGCTTCTCCCCTGCGCCAGGTTGGCGGTCTGGCCGGCGTCTTTCAGGGTCGCGAGGACATCGGGTATCGTGTCATCGACACCGGACGTATCGATCAAGAACACGACAAGCGTCTTCGCTCCCGACCCAAGCCCGACGTCACCGAGGCGCGCCAGCGAGTTGCCATCACTCCAGCGGAGCGAGCGCAAGATCGAATCACGTTGCGCCTCGCTCCAGGCCGTGGCCCACTCCATGTCGTAGAGATCGGAGAGGTTGCTGCCCGCGTACACCTGGAATTCGCCCCAGAACGATGTCTGCAAATTGGCGCCGGTGTTGTCGTCAACGGTGAGGCAGTACTTGTAGGTCCCATCCAAGCCGGCGCCGTCGATGTGGGCGACCGCATCATGGAACGCGTACGTCTTCCCGCCTGAATAGTCCTCCCAATCCGATTCGGCGATGCGGCTGTTGTTGTACGCCATTGAATCGCGGAAGCACTCTTTGCCGCCGGGATAGAACACCGCGAGGTAGACGGAGTCCCCGGCTGCCATATCGACCGGATTACCGAGGGAGTCGAGCGGCTGAAAGACAATGGCGATCGAGTCTTCGGCGGAGATGCCGCTGTTGTTGTAGACGCCTGCGCGGAGAATACACGGCCGGAGCATCAGCACAACGAGTGTCAAAAGCGAGGTGAGCCTGGGTAATTGGCGGGTGATTGTGATCATGGGTATGGGCTCGGGAATGTAGGGGCTCCATTCATGGAGCCCGCGGGCGCGATGAATCGCGCCCCTACGGGTGAGGCGGGAGAACGGTATGGCCGCGACGCCCGGGCTTGTTGAAGAACCTCGGTCGCTGCGCGACCGTGGACAGACAAGAATGTCTGTCCCACTGAATTTCACAGGGGGACAGGCATTCCTGCCTGTCACGCGCCCGAAGGGCGCGAGCTTTCTCAACAGGCCCGGGCGTCGCGGGCGGGCGTATGCAATACCCCTCTACGGCTGGTGTGGGTGCGCAATGTGTCGCCGACGAATCGCGGGCGATTCGACAGAATAGGTGCAATACACGGATGCCCGGAAGTTCAGCACGACGCCGCTGGGGTTGGATTTTGAAGGGAAGCCGCTCTCGTAGTCGGTCGGTTTGTTGAGAAGCACGCCGCCTGACGATTGTCCGGCGAGGCGCGCCAATCCACCTCCCGCCGCACCCGCCGTATCACCGAAGATCGCGATGAAATACTCCACACCGGCATGGACGATCGGCTTGGGTGCTGCAAACGCGAACCCCTGCCAAGCGAAATTGGGATTGCCGGCGAATCGTCGTTCCACGGTTACCGCGTTGGCCACGAGGACGGTATCATTCCCTGAGCGCGTGTACAGCGCGCAGCGGACCTTACACGAATCGAAATTGAATTTCACGTAGGCGGTGACGGAATCGCAGACTCCGGCCTGCGACGGAGTGGCTTTCAGCGCGTAGATGGCGTCCTTGAGCGAAAGCAGTGTGCCATAAGGAGACTGATCGCCAAATACGCCGGCAGACACCCGACATGGCGAGCCGGTGATCCCGACCATCAGGATCGCGGTTGCGATACAGAGTTTAGTCCGTGTCATCGGCGGAGACTTCGTCAATGGGAGCATCAACTGTACGGCCATAGTCCGGCAGCTCCTCACGTCGCATCTGGTCGATCATCGACCAAAAGGCGCGTTCGGCATCGACGGCCGGTTGCAGCTTCGATTTGAATTCCAACAGTCGCACCAAGTCCGCCAGCTTGACGTTGAGTTCGGCCCCTTCGAGTTCGCGACGGGCGCGGTCGATGAGTTGCTCAACGAGATCGAGATCGCCCGATGCGTCGCGCGGTCCGGTGGCGGCTTTGGCGGGAGTCATGAGTCGTCAGGATCGGGCTTCGATGATCCAGAGATCGACAAGGGCATTTTCGGGGGCGAAGATGGTCTTGGCCAAACGGACGCTGGTGGGGCTGGGAGTGCCGACAATTGCCACTGGGACTTGATTCTTAGGAACCAGGATGACGGCAGGGGCATCAATCGTCCCGGGAAGGCTGTTGCCGCGGTGGTCGACAAGGTCGGCAAAGATCAATTCCTGAACCTCGCCTCCGAGGGCGAATTCGTCGAAGACCACGCGCGTTTGGGAATCATCGACCTCGGTTGCGGCGGCCGCAATCGTGTCAGCGGCCAACGCGCCCCAGACGGACACGGACGGGACAAACCAGGCGCGGTGTGATGTGAGGTAGCTGTATGTCGAATTCATGGGATCTACCCTCGACGCAGAGCTTGCCTTGCCGGCAGCGGGGCGGCGAAGCGAGTGAGAAAGTCGCGACCGCTCGCGTCGTACTTCTGCGAAATCTCGAGCCAGGTCTGCGCGGCAACGCGCGCCTCCGACGATGAGGCGGGGTTGTCGGACAAGACCGAGGCGGCCCGCATCCGGGCGACCATGGCCACCGCCCAGTGCGTGGCGCCGATCACAATAGCGGGCGCCGGAGAATCGTGGTAAGCCGGATCGACCAGGGCCAGCACCGCTTCACCGGATTCGGCAATCGCTTGCTCGATTACCGTATCGCTGACAGAGCCTAACGCGACCGCGTAATCGACGAATACTTGCTGGCCGTCGGTGATTGCTCCGGATGAGCGCCGGGCGATTAGGCCGCGGCCGGCATCGACGGTGAAGTCATCGCCTTCCACATACACATGGTAGAGGCTGTACCAGATGATGACCTCTTGCCCGTTGGTGATGCCACCGGACTCGACGCGTCGAATTCGTCCGGCGATAGCGTCGACGACAAAGTCGGTGTTCTCGACAAAGACATGCCCGAGGGAACCATCCGCAGCAACGACAACGGTCCCCTCGATCAAGTGACCGTGCTGGAGAGTGACCCAGTCAGAGGACAGGAGGCGCGTTTCGTGAATCGGGATGTCGCTGCGGCGCGCCTTGACGACGACGGAGCTGTGGATGATGCCCCCGTGC
>Ga0326726_10002485_pt1 | contig 16922 bp, 15 predicted proteins | sample MHFenrmetagenome_2_FD_207603 | JGI IMG/M metagenome (GOLD analysis project Ga0326726, IMG submission 207603) | Lab enriched peat soil microbial communities from Michigan Hollow, Ithaca, NY, United States - MHF15MN | ecosystem: Environmental > Terrestrial > Soil > Wetlands > Peat | place: USA... | reverse complement strand
CGGTAGGTGCGCAGCGCACCGCCGTCGATCCAGGCATTCGAGATGGCATTGATCACCTGTTCACGCGTGCCGCCGAGGATCGCCGTGGCGACCGCAGTTGTCGCGACCCGCACCAGGATCACGTGATCGAGTCCCACGCGGTTGAAGGAATTCTCGAGCGCCGTGACGCCCTGGATCTCGTGGGCCTTGATCATGGCGGTCAGCAGGTCGCGCACCGTGAGCGGCCGGCGCCCCTCGGCGACGGCTTTGCGTGACAGCCAGTCGGAGACCGCGAGGATGCCGCCGAGATTGTCGGAGGGATGGCCCCATTCGGCCGCGAGCCAGGTGTCGTTGAAATCGAGCCAGCGGACCATCGCGCCGATGTTGAATGCGGCCTGGACCGGGTCGAGCTCGTAGCTCGTCCCGGGAACCCGCGCGCCACCAGCCATCGTCGCGCCGGGCACGACCGGCCCCAGCAGGCGCACGCAGGCTGGATAGGCGAGCGCCTGGAAACCGCAGGCCAGCGTGTCCATCAGGCAGTAACGCGCGGTCTCGTAGGCGACCGGGCTTTCGATCACGGCATCGCGCGCGTACTCCGCGATGTCCACCAGGACCTGGTCGGGCGGCGGGCGCTCGGCCGAGCGGCTGTCGTGATGGCTCATGCGGGCCGGATCAACGCTGGTTCATCGGCGGAACCTTGCGCGGCTCTGGACCGGTGTAGTTCGCGCTCGGGCGGATGATCTTGCCGTCCTGGCGCTGCTCGATCACGTGCGCGCCCCAGCCCGTCGTGCGTGACATCACGAACAGCGGCGTGAACATCGCGGTCGGCACGCCCATCAGGTGGTAGGCGACGGCGCTGAACCAGTCGAGGTTGGGGAACATCTTCTTGATGTCCCACATCACCGATTCGATCCGCTCCGCAATGCGGAACATGCGGTCGTCGCCGGCCTCGGTCGAAAGAGTCGCGGCAACCCGCTTGATCACCGCATTGCGCGGATCGGAGACTGTGTAGACCGGATGGCCGAAGCCGATGATGACTTCCTTCGCTTGCACACGCCGCCGGATGTCGCGCTCGGCCTCGTCTGGATCTCGATAGCGCTGCTGGATCTCGAACGCGACCTCGTTGGCGCCGCCGTGCTTGGGTCCGCGCAGCGCGCCGATCGCGCCGGCGATGCAGGAGTACATGTCCGAACCCGTGCCGGCGATCACGCGGGCCGTGAATGTGGATGCGTTGAATTCGTGCTCGGCGTAGAGGATCAACGAGGTATGCATCGCCCGGACCCAGGACGCCGGTGGCGGCTTGCCGTGCAGCATGTGCAGGAAGTGTCCGCCCGCGGAGTCATCGTCGGTGTCGACTTCAATGCGCCTCCCGGACCTCGCGAAGTGGTACCAGTAGCAGAGCATCGAGCCGACGGAGGCGACGAGCTTGTCCGCGATGCCTTGCGCCCCGGCCACGCCGTGGGCCAGGTCCTCCGGCGCCTCGCAGCCGAGTTCCGAGACGCCGGTGCGCAGCACGTCCATCGGATGCGTGCCGGCCGGCAGGAGCTCGAGCACCGCCCGCAGGCGGTTCGACAGGCCGCGCATCGCGCGCAGCCGGGCCTTGTACGACAGGAGTTCCGCCGGGTTCGGCAGCTTGCCGTGCACCAGCAGGTAGGCGATCTCCTCGAATTCGCAGGATTCCGCGATGTCGAGGATGTCGTAGCCGCGGTAATGCAGGTCGTTGCCGCTGCGGCCGACCGTGCAGATGGCGGTATTGCCGGCCACGACGCCTGAAAGCGCGACGGATTTCTTGGCCTTGAAGACCGGCGTTTCGTCGGCAGCCATCATCAGGACTCCCTGTCGACCTTGAAGAGCTCGTCGAGCTTCCGTTCGTACTCGTGGTAGCCGAGCACCTCGTACAATTCCGTGCGGGTCTGCATCTGGTCGACGACCTCCCGTTGCGATCCGTCCCGGCGGATCGCCTGGTAAACGGTGGCGGCAGCGCGGCTCATCGCGCGGAAGGCCGACAAGGGATAAAGAACGAGGCGCAGGCCCGCGTCGCGGAGTTCCGCAACGGTGAACAGCGGCGTGCGGCCGAACTCGGTGATGTTGGCGAGCACTGGAACGCCGACGGCACGGGTGAATTGCCGGTACTCGTCGAGGGAGGTCAGTGCTTCCGCAAAGATCATGTCGGCGCCGGCTTCGACGTAACTTGCCGCGCGCTCGATCGCGGCCTGCTGTCCCTCGACCGCGTGCGCGTCGGTGCGCGCCATCACGACGAAACCGGCGTCGCTGCGCGCATCGACGGCCGCGCGGATCCGGTCCATCATTTCCGAGCCCGCGACCAGCGCCTTGCCGGGCCGGTGGCCGCAGCGCTTGGCCTGCACCTGGTCCTCGATGTGCATGGCGGCGCAGCCTGCGCGGATCAACTCGCGGGTCGTGCGCGCAATCGAAAATGCCGCACCCCAGCCCGTGTCCGCATCGACGAGCAGCGGCAAATCGCAGGCCGCCGTAATGCGCCGCGCATCCTCGCAGACGTCGTTCACCGTCGTCACCCCGAGATCGGGCAGGCCGAAGGAAGCATTCGCGACGCCGGCGCCGGAGAGATAGAGCGACCGGAAGCCGCTCCTGGCCGCGAGCAGCGCGCTGTAGGCGTTGATCGCGCCGACAACCTGCAGCGGCCGCTCGTTTTCGACGGCGGCGCGGAATTGCTGTCCGGCGGAGGCGGTCGGCATGGGCCAATGATACCCAGTTGACGGTCCTGATTGCGCCCAAACAACAACTGCCGGGGGAGCCGGGCCAGGCCAATTAGTCCAGGAGTGTTGCGTGTTTGGCCGCAGGTGTTACCCTTGCCGGCAGCAAATGCGAGGGGGGCCTCGCTCGTTTGTTTGCAATATCCAACAAGGCTTCCTCGAGAGGAGTCCGACATGCCTGACCATCGCATCCGTCACCCGGCAGTTGCCTCTGCCGTGCTGCTGGCGCTCGCCGGCGCCGCCGCATCGGCCCAGGAGGGCGCCACGACGCTTGCCGAGATCACCGTGACGGCGCAGAAGCGCACTGAATCGCTGCAGGACGTCCCGATCGCCGTGAGCGCCGTCTCCGGCACCAAGATCGCGGAAGCCGGCATCATGAAGATCGAGGATCTCAAGAATTACGTGCCGACCCTGTTCATGACCGAGACCGCGATCGGCAACAACATTTCGATCCGCGGCATCTTCTCCGGCGTCAATCCCGGTTTCGAGCAGTCGGTCGGCACCTACGTGGACGGCATCTATCGCGGCCGCCCACAGCAGACACGCGCGCCCTTCCTCGATCTCGAGCGGGTCGAAGTGCTGCGCGGCCCGCAGTCGATCCTGTTCGGCAAGAACAGCGTCGCCGGCGCGCTCAACATCACGACGGCGCGTCCGACCAAGGACTTCGACGCGCTGGTGTCGGCCCTGTACGAGCCCCGCTATCAGGAGCAGGAATACACGGCCCATGTTTCGGGTCCGTTCTCGGACCGGTTCCGCGCGCGGCTGGCGGCGAACTATCGCAAGCTGGATGGCGCTGTTCACAACGCAACCCTCAATACCGAGGATCCGAGCCGCGAAGAGAAGACGGCCCGCGCCTGGTTCGAGTTCGATCTCACCGACAATCTGACGGCCTCATTGAAGGCCGAGCACGGCGAGTTCGACGTCACCGGCCGCCAGATCGAGATCACCACCGAACTGCCGGCTGCAGCCGGACCCTTCACCGGCCTGACCTATTCGCAGATCCTCACGGCATTCGGCCAGAGCCCGACCGTGCTGAACAACACGGCCGACTACGTGCGCTCGTCGAACGGCGATTTCAGCAACAACGACACCGACGAGTACGTGCTGCAGCTCGACTGGCAAGTCGGCGATAACACCGTCACCGCCGTCACCGGTTACTCCAAGTATTCATTCGACGAGTTGTGCGACTGCGATTTCACCGGCGGCAATGTCTTCAACGTCGCGATGGGCGAGAAATTCGACCAGACCAGCCAGGAGATCCGGCTGACATCGCCGACCGGCGGCAAGCTCGAGTACATCCTCGGCGCCTACTACGAGACCTCGAACCTCAATTTTCACGATTCCATCCAGGTGGCGTCCAACAGCGTGCTGATTCCGCTGCTGAACGCGAATCCGGCCTTCAACGGCACGCCGCTGCAGGGCATCGCCGGCACGATGATCTCCAACACCGGTTCGCCGCGCGAATTCTCGCAGGACGCCAATAGCTATTCGGCCTTCGGGCAGGTGACCGTGAACGTTTCGGAGGAGTTCCGCTCCACGTTCGGCTTGCGCTATTCAAACGAGGACAAGGATGCCTCGCGCACGTACGTGATCACCGATATCAACGGCAACCCGCTGGCGGGAGCACAGGCTGTGCTCGCACCGGTCGTGTATCGCAGCGTTTTCAACGCGCGCGGACACAGCCTGTCCGGCAGCCGCAGCGAGAGCGTCCTGCTGCCGTCCGTCAATTTCGAATGGTCGCCCGACGACGACACGATGCTGTACGCGAGCTGGAAGCAGGGCGCCAAGTCGGGCGGGTTCGACGCCCGCTCCAACAACCCGACGGCGCCGCCCGCGGTCCCGTGCACGGCGCCGGGCGTTCCCGCCGGCTGCACACCGGCCAATGGCATCGGGTCCTTCGAGTTCGAGAAGGAGAAATCGGACAACTTCGAGATTGGCGCCAAGCTGAATCTCGGCGGCACCTTCGAACTGAACGCCGCGGCTTACCTGACGAACTTCAAGAACCTCCAGGTGAGCACTTTCGACGGCGTGCTCGGATTCAATGTCCGCAATGCCGGCCAGGCCCAGATCAAGGGCCTGGAGCTCGACATGCGCTGGCAGGCGACCCATGAGCTGATGTTCTCGAGCAGCGTCGCCTACACCGACTTCGTGTTCCAGGACTACATCGGGCAGTGCTTCTTCGGCCAGGCGCCAAGTGCCGCAGACGGCCTGAACTGCGATTACAGCGGAAAGACGAATGAGTTCGTCGCGCCCTGGGTCGCGACGGTCGGCGGGAGCTATTCGCACCCGGTCGGCGCCAACCTGATGCTGCATGTCGGTGCGGACGTGTATTACTCGGATGCGTATTTCGTCGCGCCGACGCTCGATCCGAAGCAGAAGCAGGGCTCGTACTACAAGGTCAACGGCAGGCTGGGCGTCAGCGACGCCGACGGCTCCTGGGATGTTTCGCTGGTCGGCAAGAACCTGTTCAACGAACAGATCCTGCCGTACGGCAACGATACGCCGCTCGCAGGCCGCACCTTCGGTGCGTTCAGCGCCTGGCGCTTCGTGGAACCGGGAAGCACGGTGGCGTTGCAGGGCACGGTCCGCTTCTGATGACCGACTGACCAGGCCCCGGCCCGCCAACGGGTCGGGGCCTTTTTATTTTGTGAATCGTTGCCGGAGAGTCGACCGATGCACCGGACAGGCTCGTGACCAAGCGACAGTTCCGCCGCGGCCTCGAGGAACTCGGCAACGGCCTGTACGCCTGGATGCAGCCGGATGGCGGCTGGGGGTGGTCCAATGCCGGATTCATCCGCGACGGCGAGGAATCGCTTCTCGTGGATACGCTGTTCGACGAGCCGCTGACGGCGGCGATGCTGGCGGCCCTGAAGGACGCGACGGGCATCGCACCGGAAGACATCGGCGTCCTCGTCAACACTCACGCGAATGGCGACCACACGCACGGCAACGCGCTCGTGCCAAACGCCGAGGTCATTGCATCGGCGGCTGCGACACGGGAGATGGCGGAGCTGACGCCGTCGGATCTCTCGCGCTTCAGGGCCGCGGGCCGCGCCGGCGATGCCGGGGAGGGCGGAAGCTACTTTGCGGAAGCTTTCGCGCCCTTCGATTTCGACACCGTTCGCGGCCGCGTGCCGACCCGCACATTCGAGCAACGCCTCGACCTGCGGGTCGGCGCAAAGGCCGTCGAATTGCACATGCTGGGCCCGGCCCACACCAAGGGCGACACGCTGGTCTGGGTGCCGGGCGACCGCGCCGTGTTCACCGGCGATCTGTTGTTCATCGATGGCACGCCGATCATGTGGTCGGGGCCGGTCGGCAACTGGCTCGCGGCCTGCGAGCGGATTCTGTCATTCAAGGCGGAATCCATCGTTCCGGGTCACGGGCCGCTGACGGATGCGGCGGGCGCCCGCTGGGTTCGCGACTACCTGCGCTACCTGGACAGCGAGGCCCGGCCGCGCTTCGAGGCCGGCATGACGGTTGAGAGCGCCGCGCTCGACATCTCCCTTGCCGAATTTCGCCACTGGATCAATCCGGAACGCATCGTGGCCAACGTGGACGCCCTGTATCGCGAGTATCGCGGGGACCGTTCCGATCCGGACATGAGGCGGTTGTTCGAGCTGATGGCGCAGGTGCGCAGGAAGCTGTGAAGGCAATCTTGAAGTCGCCCGGATATGCCGCGACACTCTTCGCGATATTCGCGGCCATGGCCGTCTCGAACGTGTATCCGCGAATCTTGAAGCAACCCGCATTCGTTGGGAGCCGCCACATGAATCAGAGAAATGGCCTGCTGTTGACGATCCTGCTGCTCGCGCTGCCCGGCCTCGCCGGCGCATCGGCATGTAACTCGCTGTCGACAGCGCGCTGGATGCTTGGTGATTGGGTCACGGGCGACTGGCAAAGCGTCACTCACGAGTCATGGAACGAGCTTGGACCGCAGACCTTTGAAGGCAGCGGTTCCGAGCGTTCGCTGGCTGACGGCAAGTTGCTCGGGACCGAAGCGCTCAGGCTGCTCGAGATGGCGGACGGGGTCTTCTATTTCGCCAAGGTTGCCCACAATGAATTGCCGGTCGCATTCGCCCTGACCGAATGCAGCGGCGACCGGCTCGTGTTCGAGAATCCGGCGCACGACTTTCCGCGCAGGCTGGAATACAGCCGCACGGCGGACGGCAGGATGGCCGTCACCATCAGCGATGGCAATAACCCCGGCGAAACGCTCAATTTCGAACGCGACGATGCGGCGACAGACCCCGGTGCTCTGGTGCTCGCAGCCGAGGATGCGCGCTTTGCCGCGATGATTCGCCCGGATGCCGTGCAGCTCGAGTCGGCGCTCGCCGATGACCTGCAGTACGTGCATTCGACTGGCGACGTCGAGAATCGCCAGCAGTTCATCGATTCGATGGTGAGCGGCGAGCGCCGGTATCTCCGGATCACCCCCATGGAAAGACAGGTGATCTTGCTGGGCGGTCGATCGGCGCTGGTTCGAGGCCGGGGTCAGTTCGAGGTCGTGCTCAAAGGCAACAGGCTCGACCTCGATCTTCGTTACCTGGCCATCTATGGGCTCGGTGGCGACGGCCGCTGGCGCCTGCGGTCCTGGCAGTCCCTGAGGCTGCCGCAAAAGCCGGCTTGAGGGCTATCATGGAGCGGGTTGGCAGTATCGCGATTTCGGAGAACAGGAGAGCGTCATGAGCAAGGGCATGGACAAGAAGCGCGAAGAGAAGAAGAAGCCCCAGCGCACGCTGGAGGAGAAGCGGGCGGCCAAGCGCGAGAAGAAGCGTAACGCCGGACTGATGTAGGCGCCGGCATTGCTGGCTTACGTGTTCTGGCATCTCCGGCGCGCGAACGTCAGGGCGCCGGAATACGAGGCTGCGCTGCGCGTATTCCACGAGAGTCTTTGGGCGACGCCGGTTCCGGGCCTGCTGGGCCTCTGCAGCCATCGCCTGCCGCAGGTTCCGTGGCTGGTGCCGGGGCAGGGCGGCTACGAGGACTGGCACCTGCTCGAGAGCTCGGCCGTACTCGATGTGCTGAATGAAGCTGCAGTGACGCGCGCGCGGCTTGCGGTCCACGACCGCGTCGCCGGCATGGCAGCGAACGGCACCGCAGGCTTGTACGGCTTGCGCATGGGCGCGCGAATCGAGCCGGCCTTCGCCTACTGGATGTCGAAATCGGCCGGGATGAGTTACGCGGCATTCGACGAATCCCTGAAGCCATTCATTGCGAAGGGCTGTTGCCTCTGGAGCCGGCGCATGACGCTGGGTCCCACACCCGAGTTCTGCCTGCACGCCCCGGCGGCCGTCAGCCTGCCGCACGAGGCGCTCACCCTGAAGCTCGAGCGACTGCACAGCCTTGGAGGCACGACATGATTGGTGTATCCGACAGTCATTGGTTGCTGTCCCGGTGCGCGGATCAGGAGTGGGAATGAGCGCCTATGTAATCCTCAACGTGAAGGTCCACGATGCTGAGACCTACAAGGAATACGTCAAGCTGAGCCCTGCCTCGATCAGCGCTCACGGTGGACGATTCCTGGCGCGTGCCGGCAGAACGGAAGTGCTGGAGGGCGATGCTCCGGCGAACCGCATGGTCGTCCTGGAATTCCCGAGCTACGACCGCGCCAGGGAATGGTGGAACTCGGAGATGTACCGGATGCCCAAGGCCATGCGCCAGAGTGCGTCCAATGCCAGCACGATCCTGGTCGAAGGGATTCAGTAGCGCGGTGTCAGGTCGCGTTGGCCTGATGTTTCCTGCGGTAGGCCGTCAGCCAGAAGCCCGCGGCCGTGCCGAGCAGCGCGCCGATTAGGTGCGCCTGCGGCACCACGGGCGCGCCTAGCCAGTTGAGCCACGGAAAGGTCTCGCCGCTCCAGGGTTGCTCGATGAGTACCTTGATCGTGCCGCCGGCGATTGCCGCGAGCGGCAGCCACCGTTCGCGGCCGCCCGACGCGAGGAGCCATATCACACAACCCGCGAAGTAGAGCGCGTGGAGGTCGCCCGACAGTCCCCGGTACCAGATGAGCCCCGGCATCGCGATCCAGAACACCAACGAGATACCGATCGGCGCGGCGAGCAGCACTGTCCACTGCTCCCATGCCCGCATCCGCTCCGAGAACAACTTGGTCAGCAGGATCAGCGCGACGCAATTGACCATCGCGTGCAGCAGGGACAGGTGCGTGAAATGCCCGGTGAACAGCCGCCAGGGTTGCGACAGGAGGAGGGCGCGGCGGTACTCGAGCGCGTCGCCCCACAGCAGGAACTCGATCCACAGGATCACGACGACCAGAAAGGTCACGCCCCAGTTGGAGAAAATACGGCTGGGTGGTGGCTTGATGTCCATCAGGGCGGATGATCGCATGCCGATCGCGAGAGAGTACGCTACCGGATGATGACGGATAACCTGTTCGTTCAACTCGCAATTTCGCTGTTGCTGGGACTGCTGGTCGGCCTGCAGCGCCAGCGCACCGGGTCCTCGGTTGCAGGCATCCGCACCTTTCCGCTGATCACCGTCTTCGGGACGCTGTGTGCCTGGCTTGCCGCCGATTATGGCGGCTGGATCGTCGCCGCAGGCTTCCTGGCGATCGGCGCACTGCTGGTCGCCGCCAATATCGTGAAGGCGAAAGGCGGCGATACCGATGCCGGACAGACGACGGAGGTGGCCGCGTTATTGCTGTTTGGCGTCGGCGCCTACCTGGTGATCGGGGAGACGGCCGTGGCGGTCACGATCGGCGGGGCAACCGCACTGCTGCTTCACTACAAGCAGCAATTGCACGGCTTTGCTGAGCGGATCGGCGGGCGCGACATCATGGCGATCATGCAGTTCGTGCTGATCACGCTGGTGATCCTGCCGGTGCTTCCGGACCGCGCATACGATGCCTATGGGGTGCTGAATCCCTTCCAGATCTGGCTGATGGTCGTGCTGATCGTCGGCATCGGCCTCGCCGGCTACGTCGCCTACAAGTTCTTCGGCGCGCGCGCCGGCACGGTGCTCGGCGGATTGCTGGGTGGCCTGATTTCCAGCACGGCCACGACCTTGAGCTACGCGCGCCGCACGATGGCGGGCCCCTCGAATGGCGCGATCGCTGCGCTCGTGATCATGATTGCCGCGGCTACCGTATTCGTGCGACTGCTGGCCGAGATCGCGGTCGTCGCCCCGGACCATTTCTCGCGGATGGCGCCGCCGCTCATGGCGATGCTCGTCACTTGCGCGGTCATCGCGCTCTTCATGTACCGGCACGCGCGTGCGCACTCCGGCGAGATGCCGGAGCAGGGCAATCCTGCGGATCTCCGGAGCGCGATCATCTTCGGGGTCCTCTATGCCGTGATCATCTTCGCGGTGGCCGCGGCCGAGGACGAGTTTGGCGAGCAGGGGCTTTATGCGGTCGCCGTGCTGTCGGGCCTCACCGACATGGACGCAATCACGCTGTCGACGGCGCAGCTCGCACACCATGGCAGGCTGGATCCGGGCATCGCGTGGCGGCTGGTGTTGATTGCCTCGATGGCGAATCTCGCCTTCAAGGCCGGACTCGTGGCGCTGCTGGGCAGCCGCGAACTGCTGCGGCACCTGGGCGTGGTGTTCGGGGCAGCATTGGCCGCAGGCGCTACGATCCTGTTTGCGTGGCCAGCGTAAGCATCCGGGCGATCACCATGGCGAATATCCTGCTCGCGTACCACAGCGTCTACGGTTACACGCGCAAGATCTGCGAGACGATGCAGGCGGAACTGCAGGGTAAAGGGCATCGTATCGATGTAACGCCGCTGGTGGGCGAGGGCACAGATCCGGCCCGCTACGACGTGATTGTCGTTGGCGCCAGCATCCGCAACGGCAAGCACAACCCGGTTGTCTTAGAATTCATCCGCGCGAACCAGGCGCTGCTCCAGTCGAAGCCGAGCGCCTTCTTTTCGGTGAACCTCGTGGCGCGCAAGCCGGGCAAGAACACGCCGGAAACCAATCCCTACGTCCGGAAGTTCCTCGCCAGGACACACTGGAAGCCGCAGCTGGTCGGCGTGTTCGCCGGAAACCTCGACTACCCGCGCTACGGAACCCTCGACCGAAACATCATCCGGCTTATCATGTGGCTGACCGGTGGGCCCACCGATCCGCATGCCAGGGTCGAGTTCACCGAATGGGAGGAAGTCCGGCGCTACGCGCAGAAGATCGCAGCGCTCGCGCCCCACAACTAGAAGCGTCACACGACTACCGCACAGTCGCAGGAGAATCGAGATGAATGCAGTCCCATCAGAGGTGCAGGCCACGCCGCTCTCCTTGCACCGTGCCGAGAATGACCTTCCTTTCGTTCCCTACCAGGAGGGTGTCGTCTTCCAGCTCCTGCAGGTGGATCTCGACGCCGGCCTCTGGGTGGCTCGGGTCCGCTTCGAGCCGGGGGTGACGATCCAGCGGCATCGGCACACGGGCGAGGTGTTCGCATTCACGCTCAGCGGCTCGTGGCGCTATCTGGAGTATCCGGACATCAATACGTCAGGCTCCTATCTTTACGAGCCGGCCGGCGCCATTCACACCTTGCACGTGCCGAAGACGAACAAGGGCGTTACGGACGTGTGGTTCGCGATCCGCGGCGCCAACCTGAACCTCGACACGGCAGGAAATGTCGAGGCGGTCTTGGACGCGCCGACGGTCCTCGAGATCTATCGCGCTCAATGCAGGGAGCTAAGGCTGGCTGCCCCGAAAGTCATAGGTGGTTAGGCTAGTTCGCATAATGTATATTATGGTAAATGACAGATGGGTAGCGAGCGATAACACCGCTGGTCTTCAGGCTCTTAGCTCCCCTTTCGTCAGCTGTGGAGGTAACCGCGCGGGTTGAGGCTGGTTGCGAGCATCACGCCATTGATGTCCCCGTGCGCCGTCCACGAGCGGCGCTGGCGGTTCGCGGGATCGCTCCAGAAGTCTTCCATGGCGGCAGCGAGAGGCCGGTAGTCTGCGAGCGCGGCGAGTGCCCCGCGCACTCCTTCACCGAACGCCGCTGATGGCCCGACCCGCTCGATGGCATGCAGCCCGATCGCGAGGCCGAGTTCCCGGAAGGCAAGCCGGGAATCGGCGGGTGCCGACAGGGGCTCGGATACCCTGCAGGCCTCGAGGCTGAGCCGTGCCGCTGCGACAAGGCGCGCCATCAGCTCGGTCTCGGGGGCCTGAAAGCGCGTGATGACGTCGGCCAGGCGGAAGATACCGATCAGGAGGGCGCCGATGCCGAGCGAGTCGTCGGTCTCCCATTCGGTATCCGCGCAAAGCACGCGCGCTTCGCGGATCTCGTTGTCGAGAATCCCGCCGTCGGCCCGGAGTTCGAGGTAGGCGAGCAATGCATCGAGCGGGTCATGCTGCCCCATTGAAGGCACCAGCACGCGGCCGAGGTCGATGCTCATTTTCCAGACCATGCGTTGCTGTCCGCCGGTGACATCGGACCGCGTGAACCGCGCATGCGCTGTCTGCGCGAGCTCGACGGCCCAGTCGCGGAATATCGGCTGGCCCATTTCCTGGCCGACTCGGTGCAGGGCATGCATCCACTGGGTCAGGTAGTGAAAGTACTGGCCGTCACGCTCCCATTCCAGGCGCGGATCGAACGACTGGTCAGGCCTGCGTTCCGGAAGTCCCTTGCCGATGCGCAGACCACCGCGAGTGGGATGCCGCTCGCCCTCCTCCTTCGCGAGGCCGCTGATCCATCCCTGCCGTGAATCATCGGGGCGGTGACGCCCCAGCACGTGATGCACCTGGTCAACGAGCCGGAGCGCAAGCTCGAGATCACGGCTGCCGCCACCCTCGCGATACAGTCCAAGAAAATTGCAGACCGCAAAGGCGTCGGTCCAGAGGTAGCGACGCGGCGGCGCCGTTCCGGTGAGTCCGGTGGCGACGGCAAACTCGTCCATCAGTTGCCGGGCCAGATGGTGCTTCGCCTGCTGATCCACTCGTTGTCTCAGATGCCGTAAGGATAGGTTTCGGGCATCCCCGCGACCTCCGTGCTCCTGAGCGGTTGCACGGCTCGCGATTCATCAAACCAGATGTACTCATCGAACTGGCGGGGCAGATGCGCCATGAAGTAATGACTCGCGAGCTCGGTTTCCGGGCGGTAAATGACGCCGATTGCCCGCTCGAGCTGCGCTTCGAGCAGCCCGTCGCGCAGTTCCCCTTCAGCGCGCAGCCCGACCAGGAATCGGGGCATGCGCGTCGTGTGGCACAGCTGTTCATAGCTGCGCAGGATCGACGGGCGGACGTCCTTGATCTCCATCGCCGCGCCCCAGTCGCTCGCCGCCGCCACAGTGCCATGGTCGGTGCCAAAACCGATGGAGTAGACCGCTTTCCCGAACTCCTGCCGGCAAAGCTGGCCGATGTTGAGTTCACCGCGCGCCCCCATCTCGGTTGCCGCGGCGTCGCCGACATGCGAATTGTGCGCCCAGACCACGGCCTTCGAGCCCGCGCCACGGGCTTCCAGGACGCGCTGCAAGGTCTCGAACATGTGGGTATCGCGGTGATTCCACGACACCGGGCCACCGTAGTACATCAGCCGGTAGTAGCGCTCGGCCTGCTCCACCAGCCGCGCGTTCTGGACCGCGTCGAAATATCGTTCGCCGTCCGCGCCAAGGTATTCGAGGCGGCCTGCCAGAAGCTCCTGGAGCATGTGCACGACATCTCTCTCGCAGGAGCGGTAACGCTCGGTCAGCGCTGCATAGCCGTAGGTGGCTGGATCGGATTCCCAGGGCGAGAGGCAGCCGTAGCGGTGGCGCGCGACGGCGGCGGTCTCCGGGTCGACATCGTCGAGATACGTGAGCACCGCGGAAATCGAAGTGAATAGGCTGTAGAGATCGAGTCCATAGAAACCGACGCGGCGCCCTGCGGGCAGGTCGCGGTTGTCAACGCGCAGCCAGTCGACGAGTTCGCGCACCTCCTGGTTGCGCCACATCCAGGTCGGGAAACGAGTGAAGGCGATCCAGTCCGGGGCCGGATGTTCGAGATGGCGGATGTAGTGGTCGATTCGCGCCGCGTCTGGCCAGTCTGCTTCCGCGGCAATGATGGTGAAGCCCTTGCGCTTTATGAGCTCGCGGGTGATCCGGGCGCGCATGCGGTAGAACTCGCTCGTGCCATGCGTGGCCTCGCCCAGCAGGACGACGCGGGCATCGCCAATGCGCTCGAGGAGCGCGCCGAGATCGGCGGATTCGATCTCATCGAATGGTTCGCAGGCGTCCGCCAGCAATGATGCGAGCGGCTTTGACGGTCCCGGTCGTGAAGGCAAGGCCCGATCCCGCGTGGGGCGCTCGGCGCCTTCCTGCCAGCCCTCCTGCCCGATCAAGGGCACGAAGGCGACCGCAATCAGGTCCTCTTCATCGTAGCGGTGCTCGGCGACGCGGGTGATACGGACCAGCTTCTGCGAGCGTGAGGTCGGACCGACCGGAATAACCAGTCGGCCGCCGATCACGAGCTGCTCACGCAAGGAAGGAGGCACTTCAGGGCCGCCGGCAGCGACCAGGATGGCGTCATATGGCGCGTGTTCGGCCCAGCCCAGGGTGCCGTCGCCTTGCAGAACGTGGACGTTGGAATACCGGAGGCGCGCGAGCCGCTCAGCCGCGCTCACCGCGAGGTTCGCGTAACGCTCCACGGTGTAGACTTCGGCGGCGATTTCGCCGAGCACGGCGGCGGCGTAGCCCGAGCCCGTGCCGATCTCCAGCACCTTTTCGCCGCCCTTGAGGCCCAGGCACTCGGTCATGTAGGCGACCACATACGGCTGCGAAATCGTCTGGTCCGACTCGATTGGCAGCGGCGTGTCCTGGTAAGCGAATTCCTCGAGGCTTTCGCTCAGGAATTTCTCGCGCGGCACCTCGCGCATCGCTGCCAGCACACGGCGATCCCGCACCCCGCGCGCCGCGATCTGTTCGCGGACCATGCGTTCCCGGAATTTTACGGCCCGGGCGGCAGCTTCTTTCATTTTGATCCCAGGTGGACCGCCAGGAATTTCTCGAGCGCGGTCAGGAGCTTCAGGCGCGACTCGCCAGTGGACAGCCAGTGGTCCTCGCCCGGCAGCTCGATCATCTGGACGTTCTTGCTGCTTGCCTTGAGCAGGCGGGCGAAGTTCTCCGACTGGCTGAATGGCACAATCGTGTCATTGGTCCCATGGATCAGCAGGATCGGCGCGCGGATTGTGTCGACAGATCGCGCCGGCGAGAACCGGGCGAGATCCTCGTCGCTGGGATTGCCGATCAGGTCCTTCCAGGCCCGCAACTCGTCCGATTCCTCGCCCGAGCGCTTCTTGATGAAGCCGGCCATGCTCGGGATGTCGGAAATGCCGCTGACACTGACCGCGCACGCGTAAAGCTCCGGCGTGAACGCGGCACCGGCGAGCGCCGCATAGCCGCCGTAACTCGCGCCAACGATGCAGACGCGCTTCGGATCGGCAATGCCCCGGTCGACCGCGTAGCGCACGCCGTCGCTGATGTCGTCCTGCATGGCGCGGCCCCACTGCCGGTTGCCGGCGCGCAGGAGATCGGCACCAAATCCCCAGGAACCACGAAACTGCGGCTGCAGCACCGCGTAGCCGCGGGTCGCGAGGAACTGGGCCCACCAGTCGAACCCGCTGTCATCGCGAGCGTATGGCCCGCCGTGCGGAAAGACGACGAGTGGAAGATTTTTCGGTTCGCGACCCGGCGGAGTAGTCAGGTAGGCAGGTATCGTCAGGCCGTCGCGGGACTTGTAGGTAACGGCCTCTTGTGTGCCCATCGGCACATCGGCAAGGGCCGGGTATTCCTCGCCGATGATGTCCGCTGCTCCCTTGCCGAAATCGATCAGGTAATAGACCGGCGGCGAGGAAGCGCCTTCCACATGCGCCACGACGCGCTTGAAATCCTCCGAGCGGTCGAATACCGACGTGATGCGATTCGGAAAGGCGCGGGCAACGGCCTTCTGCACCGCCTCGTGCTTCGGGTCGATCCAGTGGATCGTCGGCTCAAGCCCGCCGACGCGGAAACCCACCGGAGCGCCGCTGTATCGGTCGGTGACAATCGACGTGACATCGTTGTCCGGGTCCTCATAGACCAGGCTGAATTCTCCGCCGGAAACCGGGATGCCCCAGATCTTGAACCGGTCCGAGCCGCGCGAACTCCGGGCAAGGATCGTCTGCCCGTCCGCGGACAGGCCGATCAGGCTCATGTCGTAGTCGATCTCGGCGGTATAGATCGTGCGCCAGCTGTTGCCCTCCTTCGCCAGGATCGAGAAACTGCGGTTCGTCGGATTCCATTCGCTGCGCGCCACCGCCTGGCCGGAACGGTTCATAATCCAGTCATCGGTAAAGGGTGAACCGGATTCGACCATCTTGCCGTCGCCGGTGCGTGTGTTGACCTCGAACAATGACAGTTGATATCCCTGGTCCTTGCGGCCGCCCGAGATCCTCGAGCCGATCTCTTCGCGATGGGCGGTTTCCTTGAAGTCCCAGGTCGTCATCACGACGGTTTCGGGCTTCGCCGGATGAAATTTGACGATCGATGCGCTGGTGACCAGTTCCCGCGATGGGTTCTCCATCAGCAGCGAACGCGCTTCTCCCCCATCGGCATCGACGGCCAGGTAGCGCTCGAATTCGTAGCGCTTCTCCGCGACCGTGTTGGCGTCCATCGTCAATGAGCGGCTGATGCTGATCACGAGCGTGCGGTTATCCGCCCAGTCGAGATCGCGCACGCGCGCGTTGGGAGGGCTCAGACGCCGCAGGTCCTTGCCCGCAGCCAGGTCGAATATCTCGACGACGGGACTGCCGCCCGGGTCATGTGCCCAGGCGACTTTCTGGCCATCCGGCGTGAGGCGGACCATCGACAGTTCTGGCAGGGAGGCAAATGCAGATGCCGGCGGCGGCGCCTGCGCAAAGGCATATGCGCTCGCAAGGAGAGCTGCAGGAGCCAGCAACATGTTGGATCTTGATTTCACGTCAGTTCCCCTGCTCCCTCGACAGATATTCCTGCGCCAGATTCTCCAGGTGCAGGCGCCCTTCCGGCTTCAGGAAAGGCGCGACCAGCATCAGCACTTGGTATACGCCGCGCGCCATGCCGGCGCCAGAGGCGTCCTGGCGCGGGTGGTACGCCGATTCGAATGACAGCCAGTAAAGGGCGACCACGGCGATGTTGGTGCTGAGCGCGTCGATCTCGGAACCGGTTGCGATCATCAAGTCCCGTTCAACGAGGCCGAGGCAGATGCCGCGCGATGCCTGCACCGCGCGTTCGAAGACCATCGCGAGCCGC
>Ga0326726_10002484_pt1 | contig 16922 bp, 10 predicted proteins | sample MHFenrmetagenome_2_FD_207603 | JGI IMG/M metagenome (GOLD analysis project Ga0326726, IMG submission 207603) | Lab enriched peat soil microbial communities from Michigan Hollow, Ithaca, NY, United States - MHF15MN | ecosystem: Environmental > Terrestrial > Soil > Wetlands > Peat | place: USA... | reverse complement strand
GGAAAAAGCGTTCCCCAGAAAGAACAGAATCCAGGAAATAATTTCATCAGCAAGAAACAGAAATCTTACGATCAGAAATGTTATCGAAAACGAATTTACCGGACTGAAAGATTTTATCGGGGATATTGAGCTTATTAATCTTGGCTACAAGAAATACAAAAAGATCTGTAAGATTTTTGATTATGACGATCTTATGGATGTCCTGAGGGATTCCTTGCGTGATAATCCGGTTTTCAGAAAAAGTTTGCATAGGGAATACAAGTACATAATGGTTGATGAATACCAGGACACAAATATAATTCAGAAGGAAATTGTCGAATATCTGTCCGAAGGAACCCGGAATATTCTGGTCGTTGGCGATGACTCTCAAAGCATTTATTCATTCAGGGGTGCCAATTATGAAAACATACTGAGGTTTCCACAAAAATACCCCGACTGCAGGGTGATCAAAATAGAGGAAAATTATCGAAGCAACCAGAAAATACTCGATTTCACCAACGAAATAATACTGAATGCAAAGATCGGTTATAAGAAACACCTCTTTTCAAAGATAATCTATGAAGGAGTTCCTACTGTAAGAAAGTTTTACGATCAGGAATCTGAAGCAGAGTTTGTCGTCGACAAAATCCTGGAATACAGGGAGAAGGGAGTTGCCTTGAACCAGATTGCCATATTGGTGAGAGCATTCTGGCATGCCAGGTATATTGAAGTGGAACTGAACAAAAGAAGTATCCCTTACATTGCTGTCGGAGGGCTTAAATTCAATGAAAGGAAGCACGTTAAAGATGTGATTTCATATCTGAGGATTGTTCAGAATCCATACGATGCTGTTGCCTGGCATCGTGTTCTGAAATATCTTCCGGGAGTTGGTGTTGTCACTGCTAAAAGAATAATTGATAAGATTCTAACTGAAAAAGGAATGGTTACTGAAGCCATTGAGAAAAATAAATTCGCAGATGGTCTTAACAGGCTGACAGAGATGATCAGCAGGGCCAGGGAAAATACTGTTCCTGTTGCAAGGAAAATAGAATTTATAAAGGAATATTATACTCCTTTGTTACAGGCAAGAGAATATGACTACCAGGTACGACTTCTTGATATAAATGTCCTGATAGACCTTTCATCGAAATATGATTCTCTCGAAAAATTCCTGACGGAATTTGCTCTCGATCCGCCATCAAGGAATTTTGGCACCAGGACAGTCCCTCTGATAGATGAATCTGAAGATGCTCCACTGACTGTCTCAACCATACATTCGGCTAAAGGACTCGAATGGCACAGCGTTATAATTCCTCATGCTCTCGACGGACTCATTCCTTCCGTAAGATCGCTGAGCAATTTAGAAGAGATCGAAGAGGAGCGAAGATTATTCTATGTGGCATGCAGCAGGGCAAAACAGGATCTTCTGATAACAATGCCATCGTATGTCACCACATACAACGCTTTTTTATCTTATCCAAGCAGGTTCCTTGTCGAAATCAGCAGGGATAAGTTTTATTATCAGTAAATGATCTGGCATATTCTGGACATATTTTTTGTGGCTTTCCACACTTTGCTCATCTTTTTTAATCTGTTTGGGTGGATTTGGAGAAAAGCCAGAATATTTAACCTGATCACACTTCTTCTTACAGGTGCGTCCTGGTTACTCCTGGGCCTTATTGTCGGAACACTTGGTTATTGTCCACTAACAGACTGGCATTTCAGTGTGCTTAACAAACTTGGTGTTTCAGATCTGCCCTCCTCATATATAAAATACCTTGTCGACAGGTTGACAGGACTGGATATAAACCCTTCACTGGTCGACAATGTCACATTGCATTCTTTTCTTGCGGCTTTTGGATTATCCTTATTCTTCAATATAAGGGATTTTCTGGCAGGAAGAAAAAAATCTTAATCTGGAGTAAGGTTTCAAGTTTATTCCTCAATATGGAGATTCCTCACTTGCACTCGGAATGACAGTGTATTTTTGTTTATAGGATGGAGGGAAGCAAAGGCCTTGCGTAGAAACCGCAACGCCTTTGCTTCCCTCCATAATCCATAAAAAGTAATATTGTCATCCCGAACGAAGTGAGGGATCTTACATCTATTGGTAACTTTTCGGTTAATGTATTCTAGCTTTTTAAAATAATCTCGGTAATCTAAAGATTTTTCAGGTAAACCGCACTATCTTTAAAGAACTCCTCATTTATTTCAGCAAAGATATTCTTTACTCCTCCCTTTTTCAGTGAGGTAAAGAACTCTTTCCAGTCAACAATGCCCTGGCCTATAGGTACCGATGCCTTTTTAGTATCGGACCAGTCGGCAAGATGAGCAGATATGAACCTTCCAGGATACTTTTTAAAATAGTCAGAAGCCTTATAACCGATACTTATGACAGCAACCTGGAATTGCATTTTAATATATTCAGGATTGAATTGCTTCATCAGTACATCATAGATCAGTGTGTCATTGATCTTTTGGAATTCGCCATTATGATTATGGAAACCCATCTGAATTCCAGCGCTTTTTGCTCTCGCACCATATTTATTAAGTTCATCGGCTGCCTTTTTCCAGTCATCAAGCGTTGCATTCTGGGGTAATCCGAAGCTTGAAAGGATCATTTGTGTCTGACCCGATTCCAGGGCAAATGTTATCCTTTCATCGAGATGATCCCTGAACTCACCCATTCCATAATGCGAACTTGGGCAGATAAGACCGGCATCATTGATGATCTGTTTCATCTCTTTGGCTTTCATCTTCATGAGAGGACCAAAGCCCGAAGACTCGTAACCCGGAGGAGAGCACATTTCCATACTTTGATATCCCAGAGCTGCCATCTTCTTCAAGGTCCCGGGGAAATCCTTTATTAATGAATCTTTAATTGTCCACACCTGAAAACCAATGGGCATCTTTACCAGTTTTGAGGCAGGACTGGCATTGAGATCTATCGGAATCTGAGAAGCAATAAGTGCTGACCCGATTCCCAATGCACTTTTACCAAGAAAATCTCTTCTTGACAACTTTTTCATAATCAATAAGTATTTGGTTTTTTTATTTTTTAGCCATTATTGTTTTATGGACAAGTTCTATTCCTTCGTTTTTACCAAGATTCCTGCTGTACTTTTTATCCTTTGCATTGTTCCAGTGCTCCATGACACCCAGACTGGAAATCGTCGCATTATTCCGCTGTGGATCATATTTTGCCTTTGACGGAGGATTATCAGCCTGTGCAGCTTCAATCAGATAGGAGTCGCTGAAGGCCATATCAGGTGCATCCGGAAACTCACATCTCAGAAAATCGAGCCCGACTGCATCAATGGCAACTGGATCTTGCGATGCAAACAGACTGCAAGCCCAGCCATTATTGAAAGGTTCCATCTTCCATTTTGGATCAGGAATGCCATTAACCAGCTTTGATCCGTAAATGCCGTCGATAAGGAAAAGCATCGTTTTTGATCCCAGATCCTTGTGTGCTAGAAAGTCCACAAAAGTCAGGTACTGAGGCTTCCCCTGACGGTCAGGATTGAAATTGTCATGTGCATTTTTACGCCAGTTATTGTCGATGCTTGTGGTTCCGTAGTAGTTCTTGGCACATAACGTTACACCCTGTCCTACATGCCCTTTAAGAAGAGCCATATTAATAAGGTAGTCTGCCTCAACGGCACAGGTGGCAAGCCCTGTGGCCAGTTTGCCGTTGTCAACTGAATAAGGTATTGCATTGTCAACATAGGATGATTTTACCCGGCCGTCGCCTCCGACATTATCAACAAAAACCACATTGGGAAATGCAGAATGGCATTTATTGAAAATATTGTCAGTAATAAAACGGCTAGCATCGAAGACTGTGATATTTTTCTGAGGGATTCCGGCCTCTTTAATAAGGCTTTTCAGAAGTGAAAGAACAAGCTGAGGGCTTGCATTCAGCTCAGGTGAGTCCTGGTGGCTATAGGTATTGTTGGTGTTAATTTTAACAGCTACTTTCTCTCCGGACTTAAATGACCGATTCTTATTACCAAGTTTTGAATTGAAGTGTTGGAAAAGGGCTGTCCAGGCTTTCTTTTCAGTCTTTTCCCCGGTAAGGGTTATGAGTGATTCATTAAGCATTTTATCGGTTTCAGTTTGGGAAGTGACATTTTCATCCCACCAGTTGCCTGTTTTTCCATCCCATTTTGCAACGGCAGGATCATGGACCCAAACGACCCTTCCCGGAAAGAGACCTTTACCTTCGCCGACAGGCTGATTCGGTACGATGATCCATTCAGCATTGCTGCCGGAAGAAGCATATCCGGTTCCCCTGCTTATTATAAATAGTGATCCTGCAAAGGCAATAAGCAGGAATACAACCGTATAGAAATAATTTTGCCTGATGAAGCTCAGCTTCGCCTTTTTGAAAGTTGCGACGGAACCGATTACCGACAGCAGGTAAAGGACAAAACCTGACATCAATGGAGCCGCAACACGTATACATGGATATGAAGCTCTCTGGGGTTTTGGAATTACACGGATCAGAAACCACACTGTCGAAGTAATTCCGGTCAGTAAAAAAGTGATTTTGACGTATGTGCTCCTTTTAATGAGGCTAATCTGTGAAAGGATCTTATTTACAATGTTACTCATACTATCTGATTTATTTATAATCAATTCACCATCAATTGTATATCAACTTTATATCAACTTTATTTCAATTATATATCAATCCTATATCATTTCATTTTCAAAAAATCTTACCGGGATGTGGAATGTGTAGTTTATCAAAATATAAAAGTAACAGAAAATGCATTATGTATTACAGGAAATATTATAGAGGTAATTCAGGTTTTGCTGTTTTTGCAAGTCACTCGGTGGTATTTAACTTATACTTCTGGCACCCATTGTCTCTTAAAGTGGAAACAGCATCTTCAATCTTTACGTGAACTGCATTTCCTGCACTGTTCTGGCAAAAAGGACATGCATGAATTTCTCCCGCTGAGTCGATATAGAGATACCTGTTCCCGGCACCAAAGCACCCCATTCTCCTCTGATTGTATCCTGGGTATGTAACTATCGGATAATCAATGAATTTATCCGAAGTATTAAAATCCTGAAAAAAGCGTTCAAGCAGGTCAATTTGCTCACTCCCGAGAGCGATATCCTTTCCCTTATATCTTCCGGCTTCCCGCGGTTCAAGTATTCTGATAAATCCAATTCCCCATTCTTTGGCCAGGTCAGCATACTTCAGGAGATTTTCATGAGTTACAAATGACCGGAAAGCGCACAGAGAAAGAGTTGTCGCAATACCTGCTTCCCTGCAGTTCCTGACTGCCTCCCTGACCCAGTAAAAGGATTTTGAACTGTTTCTTGATCTGTTATGCTCATCTTCTTCCCAGTGATCAAGGCTGATGTCTGCTCCTGTCAGTCCGGCATTCCTTAGCTCTTGGGCTTTTTCCAGGGTAAGGCCAAAACCGGATGTAAGCAACCACAGATCAGTTCCTTTGCTCGAAAACCGGATCAGCCCTGTCAGATCAGTAAACCGTTCAAGAGGTTCCCCTCCGCTCAGCTGAATGTGGTTAACTCCGTATTCCTTTATTTTGCAAATGATCTCCCTGAGATTTTCGCTGGTGAGTTTATCATTGTGAGAAATATTATTCCATTCATAACAATGGAGACAGCCAAGCCGGCATCTCGAAGTTATGGCAAAGATAATGGTGGAGAGATGTGGCTTTTTTTGCTGTTCCGAGGATCTGTATATTTCATCCCTGAAAAACCCGTTGAAAGCTGCTGACGGCCATCCTGGAATATTTTCCGACAAGAAGTACCGTCGTCCAGCTTTAATAAATTTAACGGCCCCGGGTAGTCCCTGGACCGTTCCTCTTTTTTTCAGCACCCTCCCGAAAGTCTTTATTGCGATGAAAGGATTTTTATTTGCTGCGACTGCGAGGGACAGGATATTGATCAAAATACAAATTCTTACAAGATTTGCCCGGGTTCCGGTAATAATATTACTTCCGGAATTCTGATTGTGCCTCTGAATCAATCCGTCTTTCATTGCTGAACCTTGAAAAAGTTACCTGGCAGTCAGCAGATTGTAAGTTTCTTTTGAGAATTCAGGAAAACGGTTCGGTTTTCTGAATGTTTTCAATGCCTGCTTATCTGCCGGCCCTGTCTGATCCCTGAGAATTTTATAATAGCCGCTGGTATGAAGGAATACTGATCTGCAGGAATTTTGCATGGATGGTTTATTAAAATCAAGAATTACCTCATCTCCGACTTCCTTAAGAACCAGATAGTTATCGTCTTTGGCACTAAGAAGATTGACCACATTTCCTCCGTACCTGTCAAAAGCGCTGGTGGCGGACAGTTCAGACTGAACAGCTTTTTCCGTTTTGCTGAAATCCATGCCGGCGTAATCGACCTCCCAGAAGAGAAATCCTGTTTCGAGTTTGATTTTAACTGTGTCGGAACTGATCCCGGCAAGGTCAACGGGCAGGATATCGTCTCTCATTGCCATAGGCCCGGCAATGTTAAAATAGCCTGCTGATTGCCATTTTCCCTTTTTTTCAATATAAACTGATAAAGGAATCTTCTGATCAAGAAGAAACTTGTTAAGCTTGCCTGCTGATGCTGATTCCTGCTTTTCCTCAAATGTATTGTACCTCTCACCAAACAAGGAATGAAATTTAGTAAAGAGGACGTCGAGCCAGAAAGAATTTTTTGCCCGGATAAGCAGTTTGGCTGATTTGCAGTCATGTGGTTTAATGAACTTCATAACAATTGTTTCCACACCGTCTTTTCCGACATCAGGAGGATTACCTGAAAAATTAAGAGAATCCTTCTTACAGATAAGATCAAGTATATCTCTGCCTGCAACGTTCTCAGCGATTACCGGAATGGAGGGCTGGCGAAATGTCTGCATCTTCCCGGACTTATCTATCAGCACTGAAAGGTCTGCAGGATGGTCAACTATAAGCAGACTGGCAAGATTGACCGACTGTATCTCATGGACCTCATTGGTGAGCCTGATACTGTATGTCCCTTCAGAAGAAGCGACGCCTGGCAGAAGCATATAATCATCACGTTCAAGTCCGGGTTGAGTTGCGCCGCTGAAGATTTCGCCGGAAAAAAGATAGTCATTACCGTCATAAGCATAGACGAAAGGGCAGGAAGATTTTGTTAGCGCAACAATTACAAGCAGCACTCCAAATGCACCGGCAGCAACCCCAAGTGAGCTGAATGCCCATGATGCCGCGGTTGCCCCTTTGTCCTTGTCATAAATCTCAATTTTTTTGATAGCACTTGCCGGGATAGATATTCTTCCTTTATCAGCTTCTGAGTACTCAGTTATATAGATATGTACTTCATTAAGAACGTATGATTCATCATGACTCTTGCTTTTCAGGTACCTGTTCGAATTATCAGGTTTGACACTCTTGTATCTTTCATGACCGACCAATTCCGAAATTGATCCGGTGATCGACTCCTCGTTGACAATTATATTTGTTAATTGCCAGGCTTTATCGTCAAGATGAAGTATAATGAATTTCTGCTGTTCCTGCATTTTGCTAATAATATCATTGGGCTGTTCAGAAGGTCTTACCACCTTAAAGTAATAGCATCCGCTGGTCATAGTCAGGAACGAGAAGATCATAATCCAGACAAGTGGCCTGGAAATTGCTGGAATGCGAAGGATTTTAAACATATTTATAAGTATATTAGATCGGTAGTTCAGAAACCAACTGAAAGGCCAATTTGCGGGCAGAAAAAGGTGAAAGTTGGAATTACCGAGATCTCTAATCCTCCCGTGATCAAAAAGTGATCGCTGAGAAATATCTTTTCCCTGATATTCCACATGAGGCTTCCTGCCAGAACAGGTTTAGTCTTAAACCCGTTATCATAATATGTATCATAGTCGATCTTTCTGTAAGAACCGAGCAATAATGAAAATCCTGTCGAAAGCCTGGTAAACCCTGTTCTGACAAGAGACTGATTGAAAGGATAGAAATTTACTCCGGCCTTTACGAAAAAATAATGCGGGCTGTAATTATAAAACTGCATCCATCCGCGGTATTCATACCAGTATCTGTCGTCGTATGTATTAAAATTGATAAGCAACCCTGATACAAAACCTGTTTTACCATTTTTTGAAATTCTTTCATAATCAAGGTTTGGTTTGCCTGTGAACAAATTAACCAGTTCGGTGCTGAAATAATTCCGGTCTGTTTTTTTTGAAGGTGGTTCCTGGATATTAGAACCATTAGTAAAATCAAGCGATTTCCCGTCGTTATATTTTAGGCTGTCAAGTACTGATGTACTTAAGAAATGAAAATATCCGGATGAATCGCCGGGGATCTGGTATTTGATAGTTTTTCCGTTAAAGCTAATAATATGGACTTTCACGGAAGCGGCATCCTTTTTATATAATATATCCTGGCTTAAGAGGGTGCAAGGTATTAAAGGAAGGAGAAATAGCAGAACACCTTTTAACGGAAGTTTTTTCATTTCAGGGATTTCTGTTATCAAATTTACATTCAAAAAAACAGGAAACAAATTTTATTTCAAATAGCCACCCCCATGCTTCCTGGACATCTAATTCAGACTTCGCAGATTCGTAATTGCCTCGGGTACATATTTATGGATACCTGATACAAGAGCACAGGTATCCATCTCCTGGCAATCGCCACATGTTTCGAATCCTTTTGCCTTTACGCAATTTCTAATTTCACATATTTCGCAATGACTGAATTTCGCACCTACTTCCCTGCATCCTGTACAATTTATCATTGAAAATGTCAGGTCAGGGGCATTATAGGCAGCCCGCCATTTTTCTGCAGTTGCTTTTCTGAGCTCGTCATCATTTTTTTCAGTCGCAATCCATGCATCGCATGTTTTGCAGTTTAGTCCACAACAGGCAATTAGTTTTTCCATTACTTCTGGTTTTAATTTCAATTATTGTAACAGATTATCGATTGATTAATTTTTAATCAATCCTGCAATAACAAGATATAAAATTTTACAAACCGACAAGCAAAAATTAATAAATATTAAGAAAAAAGCCCCCTGTTATGGGAGGCTTTTTAACATGAGATATAAACTAAAGATGATAAGGTCTCCTGTATTCGTAATTCATAAGTCTGTGGCTGCCAGCTTCTTTATCGTCGACAAATGTGTATGTGGCAGGTTCCCATTTAACAGGTCTTCCGAGTTCATTTGCAATATTGCCGAGGCAGCAGGTTATTGCTGTACTGCAACCGAACTCAATAGATGCTATCGGTTTCTGGCGTGAACGCACTGAATCAATGAAATTCTGCATGTGAGGTGAACTGATCTCAAACCGCAGTCCTGCCTGTGTGGGAGCCGGACGAGCCTGTGCATTGGCAGGCCTCTGCTGTCCCTGTTGAGCTGCCGGACGTTCTGTTCTGGGCTGCGGGCGGGTTCCAGCAAGTTCTGCAGGGATAAGGGAAGCATCGGAGCATGCAATATATCCACGTGCAACTTCTATCCATCCTTTTGTTCCGATGAATTTAATACCCTGTGCTCCTGGATTATCCTCAAGATAAGGCTGTTCGGTCATCACAACGCCGGTCTTGTATTTGAAAGTCATGTATGGCTGGCCGTTGTAACCCTTCGGAATTATTTCGCATGGTGCTGAACCATCCATACCAATCGCTGCCTGAGCAATGTCGAACATGTGAGCTCCCCAGTCAGCTGTGTAACCGTTCCCTGTTTCACGGTACCATCGCCATGCACCCCAGATAGTTTCGTTCTGTATCGGATCGAGCGTAATCTGTGGAGCCAGATCGGAATTGTACACAATTTTTTCATCATTGAGAGGACCCAGCCAAAGGTTCCAGTTCAGGTTTCCGGGGATTGTCATTGCGGGCAGATCGAGAGGTTTCGGTGGATCACCGACTTTTGCATAGATCTTCTCAATATGTCCTATTGATCCTTTCTGCACAAGTTCAATGGCTTTCTGGAATTCCTTGCTGGAGCGCTGCTGACTTCCGACCTGGACTACCCTTTTGTTGTCATTTGCGACCCTGGTCATTGTCAGTGATTCCCTGATAGTGTAGGAGAGGGGTTTCTGAACATAAACATCTTTCCCTGCCTGGCAGGCATGAATAGTCATCAGCGCATGCCAGTGATCGGGTGCTACAACCTCTACCACATCGATATCCTTGCGTTCGAGAAGCTGTTCATACTGTTCGTACGTATCACAGCGGGGAGCAAGTCCTTTTACCTTCTGCCACTCTTCGACAGTTTTTTTGTACCTCTGCTGTTTAATGGTATCAACATCACAGCAGGCAATGATCTGAAGTCCGGCTACACCGGCAAACCCGCTGAAATCGGATAGAGCCTGACGACCCAGACCGATCGTTCCCATGAGAACACGGTCGCTTGGAGCCACACGAATTCCGTCTATAACATAGCTTGGTAGGATAGTGAGACCTGTCAGTCCGATAGCTGACAATCCCAAAAAATCACGTCGGTTTATTCCTTTATTTGTCTTTTCTTTCATTGTGAAATATGGTTAAGAGTTAATTGATCTAAAACAGTCTAAAAGTAGGAAATATTTTTTGTTGGATAAACCTTAAATAAAGCAATAAAATGTAAATTGCTAATGACCGTCTGCCAAAATTATTTTACGGATAAATAACCTCTTTAAAGTGAATGTAATTATGAAGAAGATCCTGATTGCGCTTTTCATACTGACGTATGTAATATCTCCGGTAAGAGCTCAATATTCATCACTGAATGCTCATTCCCACAATGATTATGAGAACGATACCCCTTTTGTGCTGGCATATGATAATCACTTTGGATCGATCGAAGCCGATATCTGGGCAATCAATGGTGAATTATTTGTGTCTCACAATGAGAAAGATATACTTCCCTCAAGGACTCTGGATTCTCTTTATATCCGGCCGATTGTAAGAATATACCGGCAGAATGGAGGTAGGGCCTGGGTAAACTATCCCGGTACATTCCAGTTGCTGATTGATCTTAAAACACCTGTTGAACCGACTCTTTCTTTGCTGATTCAGAAGCTGATACAATATCCTGATGTATTCAATCCTGAAATAAATAAAAATGCTGTCCGGATAGTCATAACAGGAAACAGACCTGACCCGGGAAAATTCATGAATTATCCGGTTTTTGTTTTTTTCGATGGGAACGTGGCACTGAAATACAACAAAAAACAGTTAAAAAGGATTGCTCTTTACAGCGAAAATTTCAAGAACTTTTCTTCTTGGAACGGAGAAGGTAATATAATAGAGAAAGAAAAAGTCAGACTTGAGGCTGTTATCGATTCGGTTCATTCAGTGAAAAAGAAGATCAGGTTCTGGAATGCCCCTGATGGCATTAATTCGTGGGATACCTTTATGAAAATGAAAATAGACTACATAAATACTGACCATATCAGAGAACTGGCTGATCATTTAGGGCAATGACACCCACATCCGAATAGTTTCTGATTACTTTTTCATTAAGGCCATGTTCTTTGATGTATTCCGTAGGGCTTAAATGGAATATACGTTTAAATGACTTATTAAAATGAGCCAGGTTATTAAAGCCGCTTTCCATGCAAGCAATGTTTACAGGGTACCCCTCTTCAATTAATAGTTTGCACGCATAACCTAACCTTATCTCATTGAGAAAGGAAACAAATGTTCTCCCTGTATGTTTTTTAAAGTACCTGCAAAAGGCTGTGGAACAAATGTTTGCCTTTTCCGAAATTTCATGAAGCGTTATTGGCCTGGTAAAGTTCCGGATTATATATTCATGAACATTGTTGAAACGGGAAAAATCATATGAATTTATCATTCTGGAGTAACCATCACTCGAATGGTAATCAAATTCTTTAGCTTTAGCCATCATATCCAGAAGAATTATCAGTTCTGTAATTCTTTTTATTCCCTTCAATTTGAAAATCTTCAATATCTGATCACCCAGAATTTTCCTGCTTTTTCCCTTGAACTGGATACTTCTCTGTGATTTCCCTATCAGCTCCCTGATCCCCCTCATTTCATTCAGGTTGATAAAATTCGCATCAAAAATCTCCTTCCTGAATTGAATGATAAGAGCCTTGATACCATTTCTTTCGTCTTGTTTGAGGTACTTATTGTCGCTCTTCCACCAGTGGGGTACGTTTTCGCCTATAATGCTGATTTCACCTTCTGTAAAACGATGAATTCCATCTCCTGTGTAGCAGATACCAGAACTTTTAATAACATATAGTATTTCAATTTCAGGGTGGAAATGCCATGGTACGGTAAAATGAGGTTTTTCTTCATTGTAAAAAATCACAGATTGGGAGGGTGACGGGACAAGCTTCTGATAAAATGGCTTCATAGGAAGATCATTACATAAATCATTATTTGCATATTTAAGCAAAATCAGAGTAAAATTAGCTAAAATAGCATTACTAAAGGTTAAATTAAAATCATTTTTATGTTTGTTTTTTTGAATACCTTTAACTTCATGTCAGGCAGGTTGAAAATATAATGTCAACATACTCTACAATAAACATCTACTTTAACTAACAAATTTAAAGTTATGAAAAATGAACTTTTTAATTCTGGCTTTCTAAATGGAAGTATCAGAAATGCCCTGACAAGGATGAAGCTAACAATTGCCTTCCTTTTTGCATTCCTGGTAACTCTACAAGCAGGACCTGTGGCTTTTGCTGCAGGCAGCTCAACCGCTGAAGAACCTCAGCTCAAAGAGGTTAGTGGATCAGTGAAGGACAATCAGGGGATTCCCCTCCAGGGTGTTTCTGTTGTCGTCAAGGGTACAACTACAGGAACAAATACCGGGTCAAATGGACAGTTCAGGCTTTCCATACCCTCCGATGCCAAAACCCTGGTATTTTCTTTTATAGGGATGAAGCCACAGGAAATTCAGATCGAAAACCAAATCACCTTTAATGTGGTACTTCTGGAAGAATCATACATGGTTGACGAAGTAGTCGTTGTCGGCTATGGAAAAACTGCTAAGAAAGATTTGACTGGTGCCGTCACAGTTGTTGAATCGAAGGATATGAATAAAGGAGTATATTCATCGCCGACACAGATGCTTCAAGGTAAGGTACCTGGTCTGAATATCACCCGAAGCGGTGACCCTTCTGGTAGTGCATCGATTACACTGCGCGGACCATCTACCCTGCGTACAGGTGAAGCCATGGAACCATTCTATGTAATTGACGGTGTTCCAGGAGCTTCAATTGATGCCGTCGCACCTGACGATATTGTAAGTATCAATATCATGAGGGATGCATCCTCAACTGCAATTTATGGTTCGCGTGCTGCCAATGGGATTATTATGATTACGACAAGAAGAGCAAAAAAAGATGAATCCTATCTTTCTTACAACGGATATGCAGCAATTGAAAAGGTATCCAACCGCCTCGAAATGCTGAGTGCCGAAGAGTTACGCAATTATCTGGCTGCAGTGAATAAAGTTCCCCTTGATGATGATGGATCAAGCATAGACTGGCAGGATGAAGTCATGAGAACCGGCATTTCTCATAACCATAATATTTCGATCGGGCATTCAGCAGATAATACCAGTTATAGTGCCAGTGTAAACTACCTTAGCAATCAGGGGATCATTAAAACAAGCTCAATGGATCGTCTGACCGGACGTATCAGTGTTGAACAAAAGGCTCTGAACGACCGGGTAACTTTAGGATTTAACCTGTCGAACACGGAGACAAATCAGCATGTTATACGTGAAGAACTTTTTGCCAATATGCTGAAATATCTTCCGACGATAGGGATTTACAATCCCGACGGCACTTATTTCCAAAACACGCAGAACAGCAACTACCATAATCCTGTGGCAATTCTTGATAACGACCTTGACGACAGGAAAATAAGTAACATGCTGACAAATGCAACACTGAAAGTAAATATTTTAAAAGGATTAACTTATGACGCCAGCGTTTCATATCAGAATACTGACATCAAGCGTAATGTTTATGACAAACAGGCTTCAACCCTTAAAATCGGATCAAACGGGTTTGCCCTTCGTTCAGAATATGCCAATCACAAAAAGCTGCTGGAAAACTATCTGACATATGATAACAACTTTGGAAAGCATCAGGTTAAGTTGCTGGTTGGCTATTCATGGCAGGAGGATAAACTGAACGATGGTTTCCAGGCAGCTAACAGTAATTTTGTAACAGATGATCTTTTATACAATAACCTTTCCCTTGGAAGTTCTCCGGACAAAGTGACCAATGCAGAGCGTTTCGGGACCTCTACAATAGAAACATTACGGATCATTTCAGTTTATTCACGCCTTAACTATCAGTATGCAGACCGTTATCTGCTTCAGGCTACAATAAGGCGTGATGGTTCATCTGCATTTGGTGTGAACAACCGTTGGGGTACATTCCCCTCAGTTTCTGTAGGATGGAGGATTTCCAATGAATCGTTCATGAAAGATCAGAAGCTTTTCAGCGATCTGAAGCTACGTATTGGTTACGGTATCAGCGGGAACTCACTTGGCTTCGATCCAATGATTTCAAAGATGAAATACGGATTGACGGGAGTAACATATATAAACGGACAACAGATACAATCAATAGGTGTTACCCAAAATGAAAATCCCGATCTGAAATGGGAGTCAACATCAATGGCCAATATTGGAATTGATTTTGCGTTCATGAAGAACCGTATCAGCGGCACAATTGAGTTTTATGACAAGCAAACCAATGACCTGATCTGGTACTATCCCGTGAAAGTTCCTCCCTACCTCTATCCCTATCTGTGGGCCAACGTCGGAGAAATAAGCAACAGGGGGATTGAATTCCAGATAGATGCCACTCCTGTTCTGAATAAAAATTTCAGATGGACCACTTCTTTCAATATTTCATCAAACAAGAACAAGGTGAAATCGCTTTCAAACGATCAGTTTGAAACTCCTGAAACAGGTATCAGGACTGCAGCAATAGGTGGCAAAGGCCAATCTGGCAATCCAACACAGGTCATTAAGGAAGGATATCCTTTAGGGACCTTTTTCCTGAGGCAATGGGCAGGAAGGGACGCAAGCGATGTTTCATTATTCTATGCAGCAAACGGCGACAAATTACGTGTGGTGACTGTGGATGATTTTGTCATCGCCGGTTCTGCCCAGCCAAAATTCATGTTTGGATGGAGCAACAGTTTTTCATATAAGAATTTTGATCTTAGTTGCTTCTTCAGGGGAGTTGCCGGCAATAAGATCCTGAACGGAACGCTGGCTGCTTTGAACGATGTTAACTACGCAGCCAGCAACAACATTCCGAAGTTCTCTCTTGGTGAACCGATTGGAGATATCAACTCGTTCTATTACTCCGACCGTTTCCTCGAAAGCGGAACTTATGTCAGGCTCGACAATGCAACATTTGGATATACCATAAACCTTAGCAGTATCAGAATGAAAAGCGCCCGTGTATATCTCACAGGCAACAACCTTTTCGTAATTACAAAGTACAGGGGGGTTGATCCGGAGATAAATATGGGAGGTATAGAACCAGGTATTGACAATAACAATTTCTATCCGAAAACCAGGTCATTTATGCTGGGTGTAAACCTTAATTTTTAAAAGGAATTCAGTAAAACTTTAAAAAAACGATACTTATGAAATTGAAATTATTAAATATACTGCAACTGAGCCCGGCAGTTTTTGTGTCAGCCATGCTGTTCAGCGGATGTACTGACCTAAACGTTAACGTGGAATCAGAACTTACTCCTGCAAACTTTCCAACCAAGCCCGAACACTTTGAAGCGGCTAAAGGTCCTATTTATTCAAATTTGCCGGCAAATTATGCCATTGATTACTGGCGTCTGCAATCATTATCAACCGACGAAGTCCTGATCCCGGCAAGAGGCGGTAACTGGGATGACGGCGGGCAATACAGGGAGTTGCATAAACATACCTGGACAGTCGATCACGCAATCGTAAAAACAATATGGGAATACGGATTCAGGGGAATAAGCTCATGCAATCAGATCCTGACCATGTTTGAAAATGTTCCTGAAGGTGACCTGAGAAATAAGCAATTTGCTGAAATAAGGATGATGAGAGCTTTTTACTATTTCCTTATGCTTGATAACTTTGGGAATGTCCCAATCCTGAAAAACTTTGGAGACGATACTCCAACTTCTCCCCGAGCAAATGTTTTTACCTTTATCGAAAGTGAGGTTCTGGAAATATTGCCATATCTTCCTGAAGCAAAAGATGCCACCACCTATGGCCGGCCTACAAAATGGATGGCTCATGCGTTGCTTGCAAAAATGTACCTTAATGCTAAAGTGTACACGGGTACGGCAAAGTGGAATGAAGCAGTTGCCCAGTGTGATTTCATAATTAAATCCGGCCTGTTCAGTCTGGATACTGATTATAAAAGCATGTTTCTTCCTACAAACGGCCCGGCTGTAAAAGAGTTTATTTTCGCCATAGTTTATGATGCTTTTAAAATCACAGGGAACTCATTTACACGTTATTCACTTACTCCTGAGCTGAGAACAAAGTATGAATTAGGGACAAGATCCCCCAGTAACTGTATGAAAACTCTTCCGGAATTCTATGACAAGTTTAACCTTACTGGAGACGTAAGAAATACAACATGGCTTATTGGCCCGCAATACAATAATGACGGTACGCCAATCACAATAAAAACAACTTACAAAGGACTTGACGAAACTTATACTGGTCCGGCAAGGGATACAATCTGGCAGCTTTTCTTTACAAAAGATAGCTGGTTGCGTGGTGACCCACTCAAAATGGATACCGGCAATGATTATTTATCTCAGTATATGGGCCCGCGTTCAATAAAGTTCTATCCTGACAAGAACTGGGATCCGGTTAACCGGAGCGACAATCATGATTTTCCCGTATTCCGTTATGCAGATATTCTTATGATGAAGGCTGAAGCTATTCTTCAGGGAGCTACCGCAACTAACGGAGATACCCCGATGTCG
>Ga0326726_10002483_pt1 | contig 16936 bp, 16 predicted proteins | sample MHFenrmetagenome_2_FD_207603 | JGI IMG/M metagenome (GOLD analysis project Ga0326726, IMG submission 207603) | Lab enriched peat soil microbial communities from Michigan Hollow, Ithaca, NY, United States - MHF15MN | ecosystem: Environmental > Terrestrial > Soil > Wetlands > Peat | place: USA... | reverse complement strand
CACGTCTGCTTCATCCGCGCCTTACAGCAGCAGGCTAGTGTTTCTCTTCCCCTGGCCCACTGAGAACACTACCCGGCACCCCGACAAGTTTTCCATTCCGCCAGCAAGCAGCTTCGCCTGGTCATCATTGGGTTCGATCGCATCAAGGGCCGCCAGGACTATATCCAAGGGCACTTCTCCGTACAATGCCTGGCAGAGGGCCAAGTTCAACGCAAGCAGCCTGGCACTTGGCTAGCTATCTTTACTTGCCTGCTCGATCAGAACGCTTGCCAGCTTGTAGTGCCCCGCAACCAAACAATAACTTCGCTCGCTGAGCATACCGACGGTTAGAGATACCGTCCTTGTGCACATTAGGCAGGCAAATCGATCATCGCAACTTGCACACGATTCTTGCCAGAATGCTTGACGGCATACATCGCGCTGTCGGCAGCGCGAATCACACCTTCCAGACTGATCGGCGCATGTTGGTAAGCCACAGCGCCGATGCTGGCTGTGACATCGCACCTTTCCGCCCGCATCGAGGACTCGATGGATTCGCGCAACCGCTCAAGCGTCTCGGCCGCTGCCTCAGTCGATGCATTTGGAAGCAGAACCACGAACTCGTCGCCGCCAAACCGAGCCAGGAGATCCGTTGCTCGCAGGCTTGATTTGATGATCTGTGCAGCGATGCGCAGGACTTCATCCCCCCGTTGATGTCCCTGGACATCGTTCACTTTCTTGAAGTTATCGAGATCAATGTAGGCCATGACAACTGGGCTGGATTCACGGTGACACAATCCGATCAGCGCAGGCGCACGCTCATGGAACGCCCGTATGTTCAGCACTCCGGTGAGTGCGTCTGTCCGCGCCGAGTCGCGTTCACGCTGCAACGTCTCCTGAAGTTGCGAAACCAGGGTCGCAACGACCATGTATGCAGACCCCTCTACCATGCTGTTCCAGAGCCAAATCCATTGGGAGCTGTAATGCATGCCGCCAAGGGCATTTGAAACGAACCAAAGAATTGTGCAAAGCAACGTAGTCAGGTATGCGCCGCGACGGCCGATCACGCTCGCAGCAAGCGCAATCGGCAAGAAGTAGAACGGATGAACCCTGACCTCGCTACCTGTTGAGTAATCGACCGCGGCCACACCGAGTGCCAGCAGCACGATGGACGTGATTTGCGCTATTCGGGCGTGCGGTACGTTCAATTTTGTGAACTCGGCATGTTGATTGGGGTCACTCACAGACCTGTGCGACGATTTGCCTGAAAGGAAAAGATGAGCGCGTCTGGTGTGTTCGGGTGTAATCAGCTTGTCTGCAAGCGCTTGGGGGGGCTTGCTGCCCTAAAGTTCAGGTTTGTCCGATAAAAATCAATGCACATGAGACAACCTAACAATTCTGGAAACTGGCTGCGCGAGGAGCTTTTGCAGCTGCTGACGCTGTCGGGAAACATGGCTGGTCTGAGCATTACCGGGGTGACTCTGTTCTACACCGTTGGGCGGGCGACGCGTCTGACAACCATTGCTGATGATCTTTTGGCGGTTTCATCTGTCATGTTCCTGCTGTGTTGCTACCTGATATTTTGGGCCTTGCGTACACACAACGCATGGCTCTCCGGGAAACTGGAAACGATAGTCGACCTTGCCCTCGCTTTGTCGTTGACGGTGATGGTCTTCGCCGGCTTCCTCATGGCATATACGCTATGGTGACCCGCCCGACACCTCGGATGACATGCTGTTGGCGATATTTATCCCCGCCTCAGCAGGCGCTCGAAAATTTTCCGGCGCAGAGCTTCTCTGCGACCATCTATGTTGAAAAACTCTTTGAAGGTGATTTCCTGCCGAATTTCCGGGGTCTTGAAACCATCATCTGATTGACGATCGTTGAATGTGGGCAATTCTGAGCGGCCGGTTTTTTAGCACCTATGCGATTACGGCCGCGCTGGAGTGATACAGCAGAATAGGTAGATTCGAGACTTTCCAACAGAGCCAGCCCGACCCATGCTGTCAGGTCAGCCCTGAATTTCCAACACGAATTCGCTGATCCCCAACCGCGCGTGCTCAGCTTTCCCTGAACAAGCGGATTGCCTCGTCAAGCCTGTGCACCGCACGAATCTCCATGCCGGCGATTTTCTGCTTGGGCTGGTTGGCGGCTGGGACGATGGCCTGGGTGAAACCGAGCTTGGCGGCTTCCTTCAGGCGTTCCTGGCCGCGCTGCACCGGGCGGATTTCACCGGCGAGACCCACTTCACCGAACATCACCAGTTTGTCGGGCAGGGGCTGGCTGCGGAGCGAGGATACGATCGCGGCGAGCACCGCGAGGTCGGCGGCAGGCTCGCTGATCTTTACACCGCCCACTGCGTTGACGAAAACGTCCTGGTCGAAGCAGGCAATGCCGGCATGCCGATGCAGCACCGCCAGCAGCATGGCGAGCCGGTTCTGCTCCAGTCCCACGGACAAGCGGCGCGGGCTCGGTGCATGGCTGGAATCGACCAGTGCCTGGATTTCCACCAGCAGCGGCCGCGTACCCTCCTGCGTCACCAGCACGCACGAACCCGGCACCGGCTCGCCGTGGCGCGACAGGAAAATCGCCGAGGGATTGGACACGCCTTTCAGACCCTTCTCGGTCATCGCGAACACGCCGATTTCGTTGACTGCGCCGAAGCGGTTCTTGAACGCGCGGACGAGCCTGAAAGACGAGCCGGTATCGCCCTCGAAATACAGCACCGTGTCGACGATGTGCTCCAGCACGCGCGGACCGGCGATCGCCCCTTCCTTGGTGACGTGCCCCACCAGGATGATCGCGGTGCCGGTCTGCTTGGCGTGGCGCGTCAGCTGCGCCGCGCATTCGCGCACCTGCGCTACAGAACCGGGGGCGGAGGTCAGCGCTTCGGAATACACGGTCTGGATGGAGTCGATCACCGCGACCTCGGGCTTGAGATCGGCCAGTTGCGCCAGGATGGCTTCCAGCCGGATTTCCGGCAGCACGGGCAAGTTGGTCTCCGGCAGGCTCAAGCGCCGCGCGCGCAGCGCCACCTGACGCGCCGATTCCTCGCCGCTGACGTAAAGGGTCTTCATTCGGCCGGACAGCCCCGCCAGCGCCTGCAACAGCAAAGTCGATTTGCCGATGCCGGGGTCGCCGCCAATCAACACCACCCCGCCCGGCACCAGCCCGCCGCCCAGCACACGGTCAAGCTCGCTGATGTCGGTGGCGATGCGGCTTTCTTCCGAGCCCTCGACATCATGCAAGAGCTGCACCGTGCTGGTTGCCGCCAGCGCCTGGTAGCGCGGCTTGGCCGACTCGGCGATGGTCTCGACCAGCGTGTTCCAGGCGTTGCAGGCCGGGCACTGCCCCTGCCACTTGGGCGACTGACCGCCGCACTCGGTGCAGGTGTAAATCGTTTTGGTTTTGGCCACTACGCAGTCAGATGCAGGAAATCAGGCCGGAAACACGCCGGTGGACAGATAACGGTCGCCGCGGTCGCAGACGATGGACACGATGACGGCGTTTTCGACTTCCTTCGACAGCTGCAGCGCCGCCCACAGTGCACCGCCGGACGAGATGCCGGCGAAGATCCCTTCCTCGCGCGCCAGCCGGCGGGTGGTTTCCTCGGCATCCTGCTGGGTAACGTAGATCATGCGGTCAACGCGGTCGTAATCGCAGATTGCCGGTACGTATTCCTTCGGCCACTTGCGGATGCCTGGAATCTGCGCACCTTCGGCAGGCTGCACCCCGATGATCTGGATCGCCGGATTCTGTTCCTTCAGATAGCGCGAGCAGCCCATGATGGTGCCGGTGGTGCCCATGCTGGAAACGAAGTGGGTGATCTTGCCCTCGGTGTCGCGCCAGATTTCCGGGCCTGTGGTGCGGTAGTGCGAGTCCGGGTTATCAGGGTTGGAGAACTGGTCGAGGATCTTGCCGACGCCCTGCTTCTCCATTGCGATCGCCAGGTCGCGCGCGCCTTCCATGCCCGCTTCCTTGGTCACCAGTTGCAGTTCGGCACCGAAGGCACGCATGGTCTGCCGCCGTTCGATCGACAGGTGCTCGGGCATGATGAGGATCAGCTTGTAGCCGCGCATCGCCGCCGCCATCGCCAGGGCAATGCCGGTATTGCCGCTGGTGGCCTCGATCAGCGTGTCGCCCGGCTTGATCTCGCCGCGCGCCTGGGCGGCGTCGATCATCGCCAGGGCCGGGCGATCCTTCACCGAGCCTGCCGGATTGTTGCCTTCGAGCTTGACCAGAATCATGTTGCTGGTCAGACCGGGCATGCGCTTCAAGCGCACCAGCGGCGTGTTGCCCACCGTATCCTCGATTGATTTATAGGTGCTCATATTTTCAGCAGATGTTCGATATAACGGGTGGCACCCTCTTCCACGCTGAAGAACGGCGCATCGTACCCGGCACGGCGCAGAGCCGATATATCGGCTTCAGTATAGCTTTGGTACTTGCCCTTGAGCGCTTCTGGAAATGCAATGTAGCCGACCATCCCCTGGGTCTGCATCTGATCCAGCGTCAACGCCGACTGTCCCTCGGCGGCACGGCAGGCATTCACTGCCGCAACGGCAACATCATTGAAGCTCTGACAGCGCCCGGTACCCACGTTGAAAATGCCCGATACCTCGGGGTGATCGAGAAACCACATATTGACCCGCACCACATCCTCGATCGAAATGAAATCGCGCCGCTGCTCGCCATTGGGATAGCCATCGCAGCCTTCGAACAGTTTCACCCGGCCTTCGGCCCGGTACTGGTTGAAGAAGTGGAAAGCGACCGAGGCCATGCGGCCCTTGTGCTGTTCGCGTGGACCGTAGACGTTGAAATAACGGAAGCCGGCGATCTGCGCGGTGCGATCCCGCCACATGCGGCGCACGCTCTGGTCGAACAGGAACTTCGAGTAGCCATACACATTGAGTGGCGATTCAAATTCCCTCGATTCGGAAAATACCCGCCCGGCGCCATACACGCTGGCGGAGGAGGCATACAGATACTGTGCGCCTTCATCCTGGCAGAATTTCAGCAACGCACTGGAATACCGGAAATTGTTTTCCATCATGTAGCGACCATCGGTTTCCATGGTGTCGGAGCACGCGCCTTCATGGAAAATCGCTGCCACGCTGCCGTCGAGTACGCCCTGTTCGACCAGGTCGAGAAATTCGGCCTTGTCGAAATAGTCGGCAATTTCGCAGTCGGTCAGATTCCTGAACTTGTCGGCCTTGGTCAGATTATCGACCGCAATGATGTTAGTCTCGCCGCGGTCGTTGAGCGCCTTGACGATATTCGCGCCGATGAAACCGGCTGCGCCGGTGACGACGGTGTACTGACTCATACTGCTTCTCCAAAAACCTCGTCGGCAGTGGCTACAGCCGTACCGAATTTGCCCACCACAATGCCCGCGGCGCGATTGGCCAGCCTCACCGCCTCGACGCCCCCGGCCCCGGCGGCCAGCGCCACTGCAAATGCCGCGATCACCGTATCACCGGCGCCGGACACGTCGAATACTTCCTGCGCGCGGGTGGCCTCGTGATGCGCGCCCGCCGCGTCGAACAGGCTCATGCCTTCCTCGCTGCGGGTCACCAGCAGGGCATCCAGCTGGAAACTCGCACGCACCGCTACCGCCTTGTCGGCCAGTTCGGCCTCGGATTTCCAGCTGCCGGCGACTTCGCGGAATTCGCTGCGATTCGGGGTGATCACGCTGGCGCCGGTATAGCGCGTCCAGTCATCGCCCTTGGGATCGATCAGGATGGGCTTGTTCGCTGCACGCGCGAGTTCGATCATGCGCGTGACATGCGTCAAGCCACCCTTGCCGTAGTCCGACAGAATCACCACGTCGCAATCGGCCAGCAACTGGCCATAAGCTTCCAGCTTGGCAGCCAGCACCTCGTGTCCGGGCTGGGTTTCGAAATCGACCCGCAGCAATTGCTGCTGGCGGCCGATGACGCGCAGCTTGGTGATGGTGGAAAACGCCGGATCTTCGTGCAGCTGAACGTTGAACGATTCGGCATCGAGCAATGCTCGCAGCGCCTGACCCGCCTCGTCGCGTCCCGCCACCGACAACAGCGTGACCTGCGCACCGAGCGCCGCCGCGTTGCGCGCCACGTTGCCCGCCCCACCGATGCGGTCCTCATTGCGGGTGACGTGCACCACCGGCACCGGCGCCTCGGGCGATATACGCGAGACATCGCCGAACCAGTAGCGGTCGAGCATCACATCGCCCACCACCAGTACGCGGGCACGGCGGATGGCGTCACGCAGGGACATTGGGCATTCCCATCACTGGCGGCCGATAGGAAGATAGTCAAAGCCCATTTCGCGCATGGCCTGCGGCTCGTACAGATTGCGGCCGTCGAAAACCAGCGGCGATTTCAGCAGCGCTTTCATGGTGTCGAAATTGGGGCTGCGGAATACCTTCCACTCGGTGACGATCAGCAGCGCGTCGGCGCCCTTCAGCGCGTCCATCGGGCTGTCGACCAGCAGCAGGTCGGCGCGCTCGCCGTAGATGCGGCGGGTTTCCTCCATCGCCGCCGGATCGTAGGCCGACACGCTCGCGCCCATCGCCCACAGCGCTTCCAGCATGCTGCGGCTGGGCGCTTCGCGCATGTCGTCGGTGTTCGGCTTGAATGCCAGCCCCCACATGGCGAAACGCTTGCCCTTGAGATCCTTGCCCAGGCGCGCGGTCAGCTTGTTGACCAGAATCTGCTTCTGCACCTCGTTGGCGTCCTCCACCGCGTCGAGCACGCGCAAGGGGATGCCGTTTTCCTGGGCGGTGCGGCGCAACGCCTGCACGTCCTTGGGAAAGCACGAGCCGCCGTAGCCGCAGCCGGCATAGAGGAAGTGGTAGCCGATGCGCGGGTCGGAGCCGATGCCATGGCGCACCTGCTCGATGTCGGCGCCGAGTTTCTCGGCCAGCACGGCAAGTTCGTTCATGAAGGAAATGCGCGTCGCCAGCATGGCGTTGGCAGCATATTTGGTGAGTTCGGCACTGCGCACATCCATCACCGTCAGGCGGTCATGGTTGCGCTGGAAGGGGGCGTAGAGTTGCCGCAGCAGGGCCGTGGCACGCTCGCTGTCGGTGCCGATCACGATGCGGTCGGGCTTCATGAAATCGTCCACCGCCGCGCCTTCTTTCAGGAACTCGGGATTGGACGCCACGTTGAATTCGAGCGCCGCGCCGCGTTTGCTGAGTTCTTCCTGCAAGGCCGCCCTCACCTTGTCGGCGGTGCCCACCGGCACGGTGGACTTGTCGACCACCAGCTTGTAGTCGGTCATGTGGCGACCGATGTTGCGTGCTGCCGCTACCACGTATTGCAGATCGGCCGAGCCATCCTCATCCGGCGGCGTACCGACGGCGATGAACTGGATCTGGCCGAATCCCACCGATTCCTCGATGTCGGTGGTAAAAGACAGCCGGCCTGCGGCGACGTTGCGTTTGACCATGTCTTCCAGCCCCGGCTCGTAAATCGGGATGCCACCTGATTTCAGGATCTCGATCTTGTTCGCGTCGACGTCGAGGCACAGCACCTCGTTGCCGACTTCCGCCAGGCAGGTGCCCGTCACCAGTCCCACATAGCCCGTACCAATCACGGTAATTTTCACTGCGTCATCTCCCTAAACATTCTGAATTTCGGATTGAATCTGCTTGAGCGCGGCTAGCGGATCGGACGCTGCCGTGATCGGGCGACCGATCACCAGGTCGGTCGAACCTGCCCGCAAGGCTTCGGCCGGCGTCATCACGCGGCGCTGGTCGCCCGTCTCGGCACCTGCCGGGCGGATGCCTGGCGTCACCAGACGAAAGTCCGTACCCAGTTCGGCGCGCAGCAACGCGGCCTCCTGCGCCGAACAGACTACGCCGTCGAGTTTGCAATCCTGCGTCAGGCGCGCCAGCCGCAGCACCTGATCCGCCGGGGCGGCTGCGATGCCAATTTCACCCAGGTCCTCAGCACTCATGCTGGTCAGCACCGTCACCGCGATCAGCAACGGCCGCTGCGACAGATCCACCAGGGCCTCCCGGGCCGCCGTCATCATGCGGCGCCCGCCCGAGGCGTGGACATTCAGCATCCACACCCCCAATCCAGCCGCCGCGCGGCATGCCGCTGCCACGGTATGGGGAATGTCGTGGAATTTCAGATCCAGAAAAACTTCGTAGCCGCGCGCCACCAGCACGCGCACCAGATCCGGCCCGGCGGCGGTGAACAGTTCCTTGCCCACTTTCAGCCGGCACAGCGCAGGATCGAGCCGCGCCACCAGCGCCAGCGCCGACGCCGCCTCGGCGAAATCCAGGGCCACGATGACTTTTGTCGGATTCACCACGGTCCACTTGCCCGCTGACTGGCCGGTCGCATCACCCCTCGCTTTCGCGCCGCTCGGGATCAAAGCTGTCCCAGCGTCCGCACGCCGGGCAGCGCCAGAAGAACTGCTTGGCCTTGAAGCCGCAGCTGCTGCACTGGTAGCGCATCATGCGCTGGCTGTGCGAGGCCACCAGATTTTTTTGCACCTGCAACAGTTCGCGCGTCTCGGGTTCCGCATTCACGAGCTCGGCCTCGAGCAGACGGTCCAGCGTGCGCAGGCTGGGGGTGCGGCGCAGTTCCTCGCGCGCAAGCTGGCTGGCTGCCGCCGCGCCTTCGCTCTCGGATACCGCGAGATACAGGGCACTGAATACGTCCTCCGAGGGTTGCCGCGCATACAGTGCGCGCAGCCATTGCACGCCTTCATCGAGGCGCCCCAATTGACGATAGCTGCCCAGCACGCGTTCCACCACCAGTGCCATATGCGCCACGCTCTGTGTTTCGACCAGGCGCCAATCCGCAATCGCCGACTCATGACGCCCCGCAGCCGCATCGAGATCACCCGCCATCAGATTGGCTCGCACCGACAGGCGATTGATGGACAGGGCCTGTTGCAAGTGGGCGGCCGCAGCATCGGGATTGCCCCTGGCCGCATCCAGCAACGCCAGTTCGCAATAAAAATGGGCGATATCCGCATTCAAGGGCTTGCTGGTGTCCTTTTCCAGGGCGTGCGCGGCGTCGATGGCTTTTTGCCAGTCTTTTTCCTGCACATAGATTTCCAGCAGATAGGTGCGGGCCTGTCCATGCTGCGGCGTTTCCAGCAATTTGGTGAACACCTGCTCGGCTCGGTCGAGCAGACCTGCCTTGAGATAATCCTGGCCCAACTCGCTCATCGCGCGCAGGCGCTGCTCCTCGGCCATCCCTTCGCGCTCGAGCAGGTTTTCATGCATGCGGATGGCACGGTCGAGTTCGCCCCGGCGGCGAAACAATCCCCCCAGCGCAAAGTGCAGATCGATGGTTTCGGGCTCGAGCTTGACGACTTCGAGGAAGGCTTCGATGGCTTTGTCGGGCTGCTCGTTGAGAAGGAAATTCAGTCCACGGAAATAGGAATTAGGCAATGCACGCGATTCGGTCACCACCTGGCGAATATCGACCCGCGCGGCCAGCCAGCCCAATGCAAAAAACAGGGGAAAAACCAGCAACCACCAGAGTTCGAATTCCATGATCCTAGAAACCGCAGTTGGACGGGCCCGATGGTGCGTCTGGGCGCGTGTCTGGCGCGAAGCGAGGAGGCAGCAGGCTAATGCCTGCAGCGACAAGCGACAAAGGCAGGCAGGCGGGCAGGCGTGCCTGCGGGCGCATAGCGGACCCACCCTTCCAGTGACCCTGACCGAAGGCGAAAGGGCCAGAATTCATACTGCATTCCATAAAGTCATGAGTGGTCAACTGTGGTTTCTAGGATGATGGTCAGACGGCAGGGATGTCGGTCTGCGTCACCGTGTCCGCCTCGATCGCCCTGGCTTTGCGCGCGGCTTCGCGCCGCAGACGGAACAGGGTGGGCAGCAGGGCCAACATCCCTGTCAACGCGCCCAGCACGAAGACCAGTCCGAGCATGACGATCAGCGGCGCTTGCCACACGTAATCCAGATAGGAATAGAAAATGACGGTGTGGCTGTTTTTCAGGGCAAAGCCCAGCACCAGCAGGAACACCAGCAGTTTGAGCGCCAGCCCCAGATAACGTGTGATAATTTTCATGACGAGTCGCGTGATTTGGCGCCCATTCTACCTTTGCAGGGGCAATAGAAAAAGAAAACGGCGCAATTCGCGCCGTTTTCACCTACTCACTTGATGATGACTGGCTGCCCGCAAAAACGCTCAAAGCGGGAAATCCACACGGTCACGCAATTCCTTGCCAGCCTTGAAGTGCGGCACATATTTGGCCGGCACCTGCACGCGTTCGCCCGATTTCGGATTGCGCCCGAGGCGGGCGGGGCGAAAGCTCAGGCTGAAGCTGCCAAAGCCGCGGATTTCGATACGCTCGCCGCGCGACAGGTTTTTTGCCAGCGCGTCGAGGATCGTCTTCACCGCCATTTCGATATCCGCAACCGAAAATTGCGAATGCCGCGCCGCCAGTTGAGCAATCAGCTCGGACTTGGTCATGGATTACTCAGCGTTCTTGTTGTCGAGCTTGGCCTTCAACAGTGCGCCCAGGTTGGTCGAACCGCTGGCTGCCGCTGCAGATTCGGCGGTGAATTTCTTCATTGCCGAATCCTGCTCGGTCATGTCCTTGGCCTTGATCGACAGGTTGATCACGCGATTCTTGCGATCAACGTTGATGATCATGGCTTCGATTTCGTCGCCTTCCTTGAACTGGCTGCGCATATCTTCGACGCGGTCACGCGAAATTTCAGATGCACGCAGGTAGCCTTCCATGTCGCTGTCCAGCTGCACGGTGGCACCCTTGGCTTCCACGATCTTGAGGGTGCCCTTGACGATGCTGCCCTTCTCGTGGCCCGAAGCATAGCTGGTCAGCGGATCGCCTTCGAGCTGCTTGATGCCGAGCGAAATGCGCTCGCGCTCGAGATCGATGCCCAGCACCACGGCTTCGACATCCTGGCCCTTGCGGAAATTGCGCACGGCTTCTTCGCCGGGAACGTTCCACGACAGGTCGGACAGGTGAACCAGGCCGTCGATGCCGCCCGGCAGGCCGATGAACACGCCGAAGTCGGTGATCGACTTGATCGCGCCGCCGACCTTGTCGCCCTTCTTGTGGTTCATCGAGAAGTCTTCCCACGGATTGGACTTGCACTGCTTCATGCCCAGCGAGATGCGGCGCTTGTCCTCGTCGATGTCGAGCACCATGACTTCGACTTCGTCGCCCAGCTGCACGATCTTGGAGGGGCTGACGTTCTTGTTGGTCCAGTCCATTTCGGAGACGTGCACCAGGCCTTCGATGCCCTCTTCGATTTCGACGAACGCGCCGTAGTCGGTCAGGTTGGCGACCTTGCCGAACATGCGTGTGCCCTGCGGGTAGCGGCGTGCAATGCCGACCCACGGGTCATCGCCCAACTGCTTGATGCCGAGCGACACGCGGTTCTTCTCGGTGTCGTAACGCAGGATCTTGGCTTCCAGTTCCTGGCCGACATGCACCACTTCGGACGGATGCTTGACGCGACGCCAGGCCATGTCGGTGATGTGCAGCAGGCCGTCGATGCCACCCAGATCCACGAATGCACCGTAGTCGGTGATGTTCTTGACCACGCCCTTGACGATGGAGCCTTCCTTGAGGTTTTCCATCATGGCTTCGCGGTCGGCACCCATGGTCTCTTCCAGCACGGCGCGACGCGAAACCACCACGTTGTTGCGCTTGCGGTCGAGCTTGATGACCTTGAATTCCATTTCCTTGAATTCGAACGGCGTGGTGTCCTTGACCGGGCGCATGTCCACCAGTGAACCTGGCAGGAATGCACGCAGACCACCCACCAGCACTGTCAGACCCCCCTTGACCTTGCCCTGCACCAGGCCGGTGACGATCCGGCCTTCGTTCATCGCAGCTTCCAGATCCAGCCATGCAGCCAGCTTCTTGGCGCGCTCACGCGACAGCTTGGTGGCGCCGAAACCGTCTTCGATCGACTCGATGGCGACCGCAACGAAATCACCGATCTTGGCTTCGATTTCACCCTGATCGTTCTTGAATTCTTCAATCGGAATCAGGCTCTCGGATTTGAGGCCGGCATTCACCGTCACGAAGTTGCCGTCGATGCCGACGATTTCAGCGGTGATCACTTCGCCCTGGCGCATTTCCTGGTGTTCGAGCGACTCCTCGAACAGCGCGGCAAAACTTTCCATGCCAAGGTTATCGATGGCGGCGGGGGCAGAAGAAGCGGTAGCAGTAGACATTTAAAACCTTCAGTCCGTCGGTGAGGACGGGGTTAGTTGCACATCGTCAGCCTGCGGGCGCAGAACTGACACGAAAAACAATCCACTAAATTACTTTTAATTACCTTGTTTGCTGCGGGCCTTACATAAAGCGTAGTGCGTCAGTACCGCCTGCACCGCCGATTCGATATCCATCCGGGTCGTGTCGAGCAGCAGCGCATCGGCTGCGGGTTTGAGCGGCGCCACAGCGCGAACCGTGTCGCGCGCATCGCGCGCCTGCATATCCGTAACAAGGTTGGGGAGATTAGCAGAGTTCCCCTTTTCGATCAACTGCTTATAACGTCGTTCAGCACGCGCCTCGGCGCTGGCGGTCAGGAAAACTTTGGCCATCGCATCGGCAAACACCACCGTCCCCATGTCGCGCCCATCGGCCACCAAGCCGGGGGGCTGCCGATAGGCACGCTGGCGATCGAGCAAGGCCTTCCGCACCGCCGGCAACGCCGCCACTTTTGACGCACCCTCGCCCACCGACTCGGCGCGGATGGCGTGGGTCACTTCTTCATTGTCCAGCCATACCGCCCCATCGCGAAACATCGCCGGCAGCGTTGTCGCCAGTCCGGCAACGCGCATTTCATCGTCCAGCACCACGCCGTGCTTCATCGCCGACAGCGCGGTCAATCGATACAGCGCGCCGCTATCGAGAAAATGAAAGCCCAGCGCGACCGCCACCCGTTCTGCCACGGTACCCTTGCCCGAAGCAGAGGGGCCGTCAATGGTGATGACAGGAATGTTGACTGGGGGCAGCGTCATTGGGCTATCCCGGCAAAACGCTGGAAATAATCCGGGAAGGTCTTCGCCACGCAGCCCGGGTCATTGATGCGTATCGGCACCCCGCCCAGCGTCGCCAGCGACAAACACATCGCCATGCGGTGATCGTCGTAGGTATCGATGACTGCATTGGGAGTCAGTGTTGCCGGCGGCGCGATGCGAATATAGTCAGCACCTTCTTCGACCGTGGCGCCGACCTTGCGCAATTCCGTCGCCATCGCCGCGATGCGGTCGGTTTCCTTCACCCGCCAGCTGGCGATGTTCCTGAGCGTGGTGACACCGTCGGCAAACAGCGCCGCCACCGCCAGTGTCATCGCCGCGTCGGGAATGTGGTTGCAGTCGAGATCGATGGCTTTCAGCCGGCCATCCATTGGCGCACGCGCCTCGATCCAGTTGGGTCCCATTTCGATGCGCGCGCCCATCAGTGCCAGTGCGTCGGCAAAGCGCACATCGCCCTGCACGCTGTCGCGGCCCACTCCTTCCACCCGCACCGGGCCGCCGCCGATGGCACCCGCCGCAAGGAAATACGACGCCGATGAGGCATCGCCCTCGACCCATATTTCACCCGGGCTCTGGTAACGCGCCGTCGCCGGAACGCCAAAGCGCTGCCAGCCGTCGCGTGCGATTTCGACGCCGAAACGACGCAACATCGCCAGCGTAATCCCGATATACGGTTTGGAAATCAAGTCGCCCACGACTTCGATGGTGGTGCTGCGCTGCCGCAACGGCAGCGCCATCATCAATCCGGTGAGAAACTGGCTTGATACATTGCCGCGCACCTGGGTGGTGTCGCCCGCAAGACTGGCGGGATGAATATGCAGCGGCGGATAACCTGCCTGCCCCAGATAATCGATACGCGCCCCTAGCAGGCACAGCGCGTCGACCAGGTCGCCGATGGGCCGCTCATGCATCCGCGCCACGCCTTTCAATACGTATTCACCATCCGATAAAGCACAGGCGGCAGTAAGCGAGCGAAACGCCGTGCCCGCATTGCCGAGAAACAGTTCGGCTTGCTTGACCGGAAACGCGCCGCCGACGCCGGTAATCTCGTAATCGTCAGAATCGCTCACCCGCGCAACGCCAACCCCCAGTGCGCGCAGGGCGTCGAGCATCACCCGGGTGTCATCCGAATCCAGCAGTGCGCGCACGATGGTCGTGCCTTTCGCCAGCGCCGCCAGCAGCAGCACGCGGTTGGAAATACTTTTGGAGCCGGGCAGCCGTACCGTGCCACGAGCGGCAGTGCTTGCGGGCAAGTCGAGAAATTCCATCAAACGGCCTGAGCCTTTATCCAGCGTTCGCGAGCCGCGCGGGCGCGTGAAAAAATTTGCAGCAAGGCCGCCGCGTCTTCGTCACGCACGGCCTGACGCAGCGTCCGCAAGGCATCCAGATAGGCGTCCAGCTCGGCCAACAGCGCTTCCCGGTTCGCCAGCGCGATGTCGCGCCACATCTCCGGACTGCTGCCGGCAATGCGGGTGAAATCGCGGAAGCCGCTGGCGGCAAAGCGGAAGAACGTCTCGCCATCCGCGCGCCGTGCCAGTTCGTCCACCAAGGCAAACGCCGCCAGGTGCGGCAAATGGCTCACCGCCGCGAAGATGCGGTCGTGCAGCGCGGCGTCCAGCGTTTCAACCTGCGCCCCGGCTGCTTCCCACAACGCCTGCACGGTAGCGAGCGCCGTGGCGCGGGTTTCCGCCTGCGGCGTCAGCACCACTTTCTTGCCCTGATACAGATCGGCGCGCGCGGCGCCGGGGCCGCTCTGCTCGGAGCCCGCAATCGGGTGGCCTGGGACGAAATCCGCGAAACGAGCCCCCAGCGCCACGCGCGCCGCTGCGACGACATCGAGTTTGGTACTGCCGGCATCGGTGACGATTGCACCTGCTTTCAAATGCGGGGCGAGATTTTTCAGCACCGAGTCGGTCTCGCCCACCGGCATCGCCAGCAGGATGCAGTCGGCCTGCCCCGCTTGCGCCCAGTCGGCTGCGCGGTCGATCAACCCGAGCTCGCGGGCGATGTCGAGTTTCGCGGCATTGCGGCCGATGCCCAGCACCTCACCCACCGCGCCCGCCTGTTTCAGCGCCAGTGCGAACGACCCGCCGATGAGGCCGGTGCCGACGATGGCAAGCTTGTTAACGATCACAGGCAGGCTTTCCGACCGCCAGGGTCAGGCCGTGGTTGTAAAGCCGCTGTCCCAAGGGATACACCTTCGGATAAAGCGGCAACAACCACGCTCAGAGCGTCGAGGAAACGGGCGTTCTGCCCGGCCAGCCCTACCGATACGCGCAGAAATTCCGGCAGGCCGTAATTGGCGACCGGTCGCACGATCACCCCGCACTTCAGCAATTCGGTGTTGATGCGCGCGGCGTCGCCGACTTTCGCCAGCAGGAAATTGCCTTTCGACGGCACGGTTTCAATGTTCATTGCAGCCAGCCCGGCCACCAGTTGCGCCATGCCGGCGGTATTCAGCGCATAGCTGCGCGCAAGGAATTCGACATCGTCGAGCGCGGCTTCGGCGGCGGCAAGCGCAAGCGCGTTGACATTGAACGGGTGACGCACCCGGTTCAGCAAATCGATCACTGCGGTGCTGCCGAGTCCGTAGCCGACGCGCAGTCCGGCCAGCCCATACGCCTTGGAAAAGGTGCGGCTGATCAGCAGATTGGGAAAGCGCACCAGCCAGGCAGCGGTATCGCAGCGCTCCGCCGGCGGCAGGTATTCGCCGTAGGCCTCGTCCAGCACCACCAGCACCTGTGGCGGCACGCTTGAGAGAAACGCCTCGATCTCGCTCCACGGCAGGAAAGTGCCGGTCGGGTTGTTTGGATTGGCGATCCACAGTACGCGGGTATCGTCGCGGATCGCCGCGCGCATGGCAGCCAGGTCGTGGCCATAGGCTTTCGCCGCTACCGCAATACCCTGCGCGCCGGCCGTCTGCGTGGCTATCGGATACACCGCGAAGGCATGCTGCGCATAAACCGAGGACGTACCCCCCGTCAGGAACGCGCGTGCCGCCATATCCAGCACATCGTTCGATCCATTGCCCAGAACGATCTGACTTGCCGCCACGCGCAATTTCGCCGACAGCTTCGCCTTCAGCGCAAAGCCCGCGCCGTCGGGATACAGGGCCATGTCATGCAACGCGTCCTGTGCCGCTGCCAGCGCAAGCGGGCTGGGGCCGAGCGGATTTTCGTTCGATGCCAGCTTGATGATATCGGGTTCGTTCAACCCCAGTTCACGCGCAAGCTCGGAAATGGGCTTGCCGGGCTGGTACGGGGCAATGGCGCGAACATGTTTGGGCGCCAAACCAATACAAGTCGTGTCGCAACCCTTCATGACGATGCGGCAGGATAGGAACCGAGCACCTTGAGGAAGGCGGCGCGCGCCTCGATTTCGGCCAGCGCGGCGGCCAGCTCGGGATCCTGGCGATGGCCATTGCAGACGACAAAGAACAGGTATTCCCAGTTGCTTCCGCGCGCCGGGCGCGATTCGAGCTTGCTCATCGAAATGCCCGCATCGGCTAGCGGTTGCAGCAGGTTGACCACCGCGCCGGGCTGATTGTGCGCGCCCATCACCAGCGAGGTTTTGTCGCAACCGGACGGTGCGGCGTCGGTTTTGCCCAGAACCAGAAACCGGGTGGTGTTGCTGACTTCGTCCTCGACCCGCGCTTCAAGCACGGCAAGTCCATACAGCTCGGCAGCGGTTGCACTTCCCAGCGTGGCCGCATCGGGCTCGACTGCCGCACGGCGCGCGCCATCGCTGTTGCTGACGACACTGACGCGCTCGGCGTCGGGAAGGTGGCGGCCGAGCCACTGCTGGCATTGCGCGAGCGATTGCGCATGGCCATACACCCGCAGAATGCCGTCCATGCCGGCATGCTTGCGCATCAGGGCCTGATGAATCGGCAGCATCACCTCGCTGCAGATTTTCAGCGGGCTGGAAACGATGAGGTCAAGCGTGCGAGCAATGGCGCCCTCGGTCGA
>Ga0326726_10002482_pt1 | contig 16938 bp, 20 predicted proteins | sample MHFenrmetagenome_2_FD_207603 | JGI IMG/M metagenome (GOLD analysis project Ga0326726, IMG submission 207603) | Lab enriched peat soil microbial communities from Michigan Hollow, Ithaca, NY, United States - MHF15MN | ecosystem: Environmental > Terrestrial > Soil > Wetlands > Peat | place: USA... | reverse complement strand
ACAACTTCGTGAACAACACCGAAACCACACTGCTCCGAGGCAACGCTTCGCAATCCGTGAACTTCTGGGACAACCGCGGAGAAGGCAACTATTGGAGCGGCTATTCGGGCGCTGACGCGAACGGCAACGGCGTCGGAGACACACCCTACACGATTGACGCCTTCAACGTCGACAGGTACCCCCTAATGCAACCTTACAGCCCACAAGCAACAAGCGACGCGACTCTTATGGCGGCCTTGTTTGGGGCAGGCGGGATAGCCGCAGCCGTCGGAATCTCCGCCCTGACCTTCTCCATTGTCACTCAGAGAACGCGCAGTAAAAAGAAGCCTGACGAAGCCCCACGAAAATCTAAGGCGCTTAACTAGTCGACTGATTTCCGCTCATCCTCTGCTTCATCCAGTCGTGGGCGAAAATCTCGGCTTCACCGCTCTCTAAGCCTTGCACGATTTTCTGAGCCGCGTACTCTGCCGTGTCTGGCGGAAATGGTCCATGCGGTTCTTCTTCACCTTCTGGAACGGGCACGTCTCGAATCGTGTTCTTCTCAAAATTCGTCAACGTTATGTAAGGGTAAGCCACGCCTACCGTGATGTTGTCCTTTTTCAGCTCCTCCCGCGCCGTCAAACTCACGACGGCTAACGCCCGTTTGATGGAGGCGTATGGACCGTTGTTCGGAAGAATCATCAGCGCCACGGCGGAGCTCACGTTCACGATGGCACCCGCCCCCTGTTTCTTCATGTAGGGGATAACCTGCTGCATCGCCGTGACTGGACCCGCGAGGTCGAGGTCGAACACGTAGTGGAAGGTGTCGGCGTCGATTTTCTCGACGAAGGCATCATATCCTATGCCCGCGTTGTTGACGAGGACGTCGATTCGGTCGAAGTGGTCGGCGACCTCCTTGACCATCCGCTTGACCTCGAACGCTTTCGACATGTCAGCGGGGACAGCCATGGAGTTCGGAATCTCATCGGCGAGTTTCGCCAATTTCTCTTTCGAACGGGACACGAGAACGACGTATGCGCCCTTGCTGGAGAGCAGCCTCGCCGTGGCAAGCCCGATTCCTGATGAGGCGCCCGTGACGATGCAGACTTTGTCTTTCACATCCAACGAAAAGCACCTTCAGATTAAACCTGTCAAAATCCCTAGGGACATTACGTGGCGAGTGGTATAAAAGAATTCTTGTCGTGTCAAACTTATAATCCGCCATAAGCAATCCATAGCAGCAGGGAGCTAAACCGTTGAAGGAAAACGTCACGTTACCCCTCAAAGGCTTGAAAGAAGAACCTTACGCCTCCATCATCTGTTACCCAAAACGCACCGATGACGAACTCCAAAACCGCCTCCGAGAACTCGAGATGCACGGAGTCACAGCCATCGAATTCCAGGGCAAAGGCAGCGCCTTCAACGTGCCCGTCCTCGGCAAAGGCTACGTCGGCATAGTCGTCACCGCCCAACGTTACGGACAGCGGCTGGCGCTGAAGATTCGGAGAGTGGACGCCGACCGACCCGACTTGTTTCACGAAGCGAAAATGCTGGAGATCGCCAACTCGGCAGGCGTCGGACCTGCGTTGGTGGACGTGAGCAAGAACTTCCTCCTCATGCAGCTCATCGACGGCGACCTGCTGCCCGCGTGGCTCAAAGAAAACGCCGACGCAACAACGGTTCGCCACGTTTTACGCGAAGTGCTGGAGCAGTGCTGGCACCTCGACCTCACAAGCCTAGACCACGGCGAACTGAGTAAGGCTCCGAAACACGTCATCGTCGACCCGCATCTGCAACCGTGGATAGTGGACTTCGAAACCAGCAGCGACACACGGAAGCCCGCCAACGTGACCGCCATCTGCCAGTACCTGTTCATGAGCGGCGGACCAATCCCGGAAAGAATCGCAGAAATCATTGGCGAGAGGAACCGCGACGAAGTAATCAAAGCGATAAGGAACTACAAGTTGGATAAATCCCGCGAAAACCTCGACGAACTCCTCAAAGCCAGCCTGTACTAAACAACATATTCGAACCGTGAATTGCCGTGGTTCTCGGGCTTCTGCAACCCCAGCTCCGCCACAGCCTGATACAACCTCAGCCAGGTTTCGATTTTCTGCTGCTTCGCGATGCGTGCCTTGTCGCAGAGCATGGGAATCCTGTTGACGAATATCCAGTCGAGGTTCTCCTCAGACACGTCTGCCCTCTCCACCGAGAAATGCGGCGGAAGATATTTTTAAGCTGGCGTGGTGACGCCTTATAGAAGAATATTATAGAACATCAGCACAAGTGTTCTGTTCCTAGGCGACGACCTCGCTCAAACGTCCCAGCTTAACCGCTTCCTTCAGCTCCACCGCGATGCGCCTGCCCATGTACATGTTCTCTCCGTAACGCAGGTAAGCGTAGGGCGACGTGCCAATGCCCACGTTCGTCCCCGCCACGATGCGGGCGGATATCTCGAACGTGAAAATCCGCAAGTCATCCGTGATGACCGTCTCAAGGCAGAACGGACCAATAATCCCAGGCGGTGCGAGCTCCCGGGCTTTTTTGTGCACGTTGTCGCCCATCCGCATCAACTCGGGGAGCAGCGATTCGCGGAGTACGATGGGGAAGTTGCCCACAATCGTGTACGTCGGGTTCACGTCCACCTCGAGCTGCTCGGCGGCAGGTATCTTGCCCAAAGAATCAACAGCGCTTTCATATCGGCGATCCATCGCCAACAGCTCCACATCGTCCTTGAGGATACTACTGAAGTAACTGGGGTAAACGTTCACGCCCAACGCATACTCCTGCAGATGTACACGGTCCACGTCGTCCTCCTTAAGCAAGCCGCGCTTGACCATCTCGCCGAACTTTTTGCGGAACGATTTTGGAGAATTAGCCAAGAAGTAGCCCCGTCCGCCCTTGGCGCCTGGCAGTTTGGCGATGATGAGGCGGTCGATGTCGTCGGGCGACTTGAACGTCGCGGGCAACCTGAGACCAGCCTGCCGCAGCCATTCCTCCTGTTCCTTGCGGTCGGCTTCCCAGCGGAGAAGCTGGCGATTGCCGAACATCGGAACCATCAGGATGTTCTGCAGCTCCTCCGTGCTCAGGTACGCGGTGAAGGAGCCGTGAGGGATGAGGACGGCGTTGAGTCGTCGTAGCCGCTCTTGCAGTTTTTCTGCGAGGAGTTCGGTGAAGTCTTTGACGATGATGATTTCGTCGGCGAGGGGGAACTTTTTGTACATTATGGCGTCTTTCTCTTTGCAAATGGCCACCGTTCGGAAGCCTTCTTCTTTGGCGCCCTTAAAGATGTTCAGAGAAGAGTGTGAGCCCAGCGTGGCTATGGCGAGCTTCTTCGTGTCGTACTTGTCCAGTATTTTCCCGATATCTGCGTCCGTTATCATGTGACCACGTCCGCCAGCTTCCCCGCTTTCAACGCCCGCTTAATCTCCATCGCCACGCGCCTGCCCGGACCCACCTCGAACCCGTACTTGTACTTCATATATGGCGATGTCGGCTCCACGCACGGGCAACCTGGCACCCGCGGGCTTACGTCGAACACGTAGAACTTGAGGTCTTTCGTCACGGCGCCCTGCAACGCAAACAACCCCACCATGCCCGGAGGGTACTCACGTTTGCAGGCTTCCACGAAGCGTTCCCCAGCGTCGAAAATCATCTCCAACTGACTCTCCCGCATCGTTACACCCATGTGCCCGATCTCGATGTTCTGCGTCGGAATATTCAGCTCTAGCTGCTCTTGAGCGGGGAGGTCGAGGACGCCGTCGAGGTCGGTCTGCACCCGCTTATCGAACCCGAGCAGGTCGAGTTCGTCGGTTAGGGGTGACCAGAAGAAGTTCGCGTTGAACTTCGCCCCGATGACGTACTCTTCGATTATGGCTTGTTTCAGCGCTTCCTCCGTGATTATACCCTTCTTTAGGCGTTCGGAGGCTTTTTTCCTGTATTCCTCTGGGGATGAAGCATAAAAAAACGCCCGTTCAATGGCGCGTTCTCTCTCTGCGACTTTCACGATGGCTAAGCGGTCGATTTCATCGGGCGACTTAAAAGTCTTCGGCGTCATGATGCTCGCCTGCTGCAGAAGCCAAAGCTGGTTTCGCGGCGTGCCCCGCTCCTCGGTTCGGAGCATGTACCTGTTTCCGAGCATGGGCACCGCGAATTTCTGCTCGATGTTCTCGTAGCCCGCGTACACGGAGAAGGAGCGGTTGGGAACGAACACGGTTTGCAGCGAGTTCAGTTCGCGCACGGTCTCGGGTTTGACGATGTCGTGAAACTTGTCCAGCATTACGATGTGGTCGAAGATGCCCTTGTAGTATTTTGTGTAGGTTTTCTCCCTGCCCCTCTGGCACACGACAACAGTCTGCAAGCCCTCCTGACGGGCGCCCGAAGCGATTTCAAGCGCCGAATGAGAACCTAAAACGCCCACGTGAATGTTCTCGGTCTCGTACCCGTTGATTACCTTTTCAATCTCGTTCCGCATCATGCTTTCTCACCACTCTCCCTGTATTCCGCGATGATTTTCGCCAGCGGTGGCACGTCGAAGAGGCTGCGGTTCGTCAGCTCGTTGGCTGCCGCCATGTACATCTGACCGATGAACGTCTTAAGCTGGGGGTCGAGCTTCGGAGGCTGCGACTTGCAGAGCGATTTCCAGTCTTTGATGCCTTTCGCTTCGGCTTCCTTCTTGGCGTTCTCCACGTCTTGGTACCAACTGGTTTTCTTGTAGAACTGGCGGGCGATTTCCTTGCTCACGTGAAAGCCGTCGTGCGTGAACCTGCTCTCGTCCAGCGTGCCGACGACGTCGACTACCATGAGGGTTCGGTTGTGGTCGAACGCCAGCTCTATCTTGCCGTCCTCGTTCTCCAGCTTCGCGTGGCAAGCCATCTCGGTTATCGTGTCATTAACCTTCGCCAGAACCGCTTTGACGGCGATCATTTCGATGTTGGTTAAGCCCGCGATTTCTCTGGCTTCCTCCCAAGTCAGGTAACGATCAGTCTCTTCCAACTTCGTGCTGACATCGAAGATGGGTTTCGTGAAGCGTTCGCCCGGCTTCGGATAATGGTCTAAGCCTAAGTCTTGGAACGTTATTTTTCCCTGTTCGAGACGTTTGAACACGGATGAGCCTTCGGGTAAGCCGTTCCTGTAGATTATCTCAAGCGGAATGAGGCAGTTCCTGAGCTTAGGCGTGTAAAAGCTGTAATCGTACGTGAGCTTTCCCTGCTCCAAGCGAACTTGAGGCATGTAAACGTTGGCTATGCTCACCTCCATGACGCTGCTCGGCTGCTTCAAATCTTTGAACCCGACGACTTGGCCGGTTGAATCCACTAAGCCCCTGCAGTGCGTCCTTATGCTTTGCTCCTCTAACCTGTCGAAGCAGTAGGCACCCATCATGCACAACGCTGCGCCCTTGCCCTCAATCTGGTCGGGCATTTCACCCCAGTCGAAGACCGAGTAACGGTCGCTGAAATGGAACCTGCCGAGCCCCATGGCTTCGAGGGTCGGTTTCTTCACGACTTCCAAGTCTTTTACGCTGCCCACACAACATCACCAATTGTCTAGCTCATTTTTTTGATGGTTTCGTTAGCTTTTTCGACGTCTTTCTTCTTCGCGGTCTGATACTGCTTAACACGTTTTTCTAAATCGTCGTTGCTCAGAGCGAGGATTTTCGCGGCTGCAATAGCTGCGCCCTCGGGTTCAATCGTCACGACAGACCCAATCCCGCTGGGAACCCTCAAGGAAGAGAACACGTCTGCGCCGCCGAATTTCTCCGAGTAGGGCGGACATGCAATAACTGGTTTTGACGTGTTGGCGTCCACGAAAGCGCTCAACGCGTTGCTGCGTCCAGCTACGGTCACGTAGACCACGCTTTCCTTCTCGAACTCCTTCAGCACCGCTAACACGTTCTCTGGCGTTTTGTGCGCGGATGCAACGCGGAACTCGTAATCCACTTCGAGAAGCTTAAGGTGCTTCGCGATTTCGCGACAGAACTCCAAGTCGCGTTCTGAACCCATGAGTATGATTGCTTTCCCAGCCAAATTGCACACCGAGACAAGTTAACAGCCAACTTGCTAATTAATTTTCTAGAAGCGAAGCCACACAAAGAGAGATTGCCGTCAATCTATCATGCGCGTGATGATGGGTAACGCGTGCCTCTCGTGCGTTCGCTCGCCGACATGGGTGGCAACGTATTTATCAGTAAGAGTTATTTTTGATTGGAGACAATCAGCGCTTGTGCGCAGAGGTCGCCGAGCTAGGTCAAAGGCGTAGGCTTCAGGAGCCTATCTCGAAGGGGTTCGTGGGTTCAAATCCCACCCTCTGCACCAAATGGCTTCTTGTGAGGATAATTTGCGACGCTGAGGAAAAATCCAAAGCGTCCCTGACGATCTTCCGCCAAAGCTTCCATACTTTTCGTCAAAAGCCCCGAAAGCTCGTGAAACCCATCATTTTTCAGGTTCCTTTTTTTTCTGTTCAACCTCGCCATCTACGAGTTGGTGTTCGAGGTGCGGGGCATGCATTCTCCCAGCTTTAAATTCTTCGTCCTGATTTTCTTAGGATCTCGTCGGCGATTCAGGGCGCCACGGCAAGCCAGTCGGTTGGCTCTCTCTCTGTTAAAAACTCCCTGCTGAATCACCACCGAAACAAATAGCCCCTTGCGCCGAATTATGGTAAAACCTTAAGTCCCAAAACGTGCAACAAGAGCAAGAGGGTGTCCTTTGACTACTGTGGAACGTGTGAAAAAACCCAAACTCCCCAAGAAAAGATTCCTGAAGAAAACGATGAACCGCAAGAAGCGGTAGATTTGGGACATGGCTGCCAAATCTGCAAGTAAAGCCAAGAAGACAGGAAAAGCGAGGTTTGCGGCTAAATTCTGTCCGCGATGCGGTTCAACCGACGTGTTTTGGGCGCAGGGTATGCCTCAGTTCTGGTCGCTCTGGCAATGCAAGAACTGCGGCTATCGCGGACCACTGATTTTGGAAGACGGCAACATGGCGACGAAGCTGCAGGAAGAATGGATCAAGAAAAAAATTGGAAAGCCTGCCTAATTGTTGATGACGGCAGCCGGGACCCATCTGAGACGTGTTTAAATAGACAATTCCACTAGAAAAGCCCGACGTGACAGAAGTGGCTTACTTACGCAAGGAGAAGGAAACCTTCGAAATCGACTACCCGCTCGCCGAAGTCTGGGCAGCGATTCCCGACGTGCTGAACAGCCTCCAATGGACAATCGAGGAAAAGGACGACACAACGCACCGTGCCAAGATCAAGACCAAACCAGGATTCATGTCCTACCGCTCCAAGCTCACCATCGAGGGACTGGTTGTCGACGAGAAGAAATGTCGAATCACGATGAAGGGTGAAACCCCAGTTACGACTATCACAGCGCTGACAGATTTCGGGCGGACAAGCGACAGAATTCAATTGTTTTTTGAATTTCTGGCGAAACGGATGAACCTGCCTGAGAAATCTTAATACCCCGCGACGAGTCCAAAAACAAGGGATCTCGGCAACGTGAAGGCTGGAATTATGGAGAACACCAAACAACCTGGGACTGCTGAGAAGAGGATATGGGTGACCAAGAATGGCCCCTACCTCGTTTCGGGAGGCACCCCGGTTATACGCGGAACCATCGTGGCAGATTCGGACGGCACCGCGCTCTTGTGGCGCTTCGATAAGAAATTCCCGCAGATGGAGAAGTGCGGACTCTGCCGCTGCGGACAATCCAAGAACAAACCCTTCTGCGACGGAACACACCTGAAGGTCGGCTTCGTCGGCACCGAGACCGCAGCCCCCGAAGAATACCTCGACAAACCCAAAGTGTTTGAGGGTTCAGTGATAAAGCTGATCGACTACGAGGAACTCTGCGCATCCGCACGTTTCTGTCACCGTGCAGGCGGCATCTGGAACCTCATCAAGGACTGCGAGGACCCGAAAATCAAGCAGACGATGATTGAGGAGTCTTGCGATTGTCCTTCAGGGCGGCTCGTCATCTACGACAATCAGACTGGAAGGAACATCGAGCCGGTCCTTGAGAAGTCCATCGTCGTCATCGAAGACCCGCAGGTCGGCGTCAGCGGTCCCCTCTGGGTTCGCGGCGGCATCCCCGTGGAGTCCGCGGATGGAAAGACCTATTGCGTTCGCAACCGTATGACTCTGTGTCGCTGCGGCAAGTCCACGAACAAGCCGTTCTGCGACAGCAGCCACTACCCCGAAGAACATGAACACAAGGATGGAGAAAAATGAGCAAGATAGAAGTTGGATATGAGCTTGAGAAGGCCGTGAAGGGCAAGCCAAAAGTTTTCGTGCTGTTCTACGCATCGTGGTGCCCGTTCTCCCAGAGGTTCCTGCCGATTTTCCAAAAAGTAGCCGAGAGGAGCCGAGACTGCCTGCGGGTAATTACCGACGATAAAGCCTCGCTGTGTGAAAAATATTCCGTGGACACCGTGCCAACCGTGCTTATATTCGAGAAAGGCGTCGTCACGAAACGCCTCGACGGCGAACCCGGCGCTGGATTGAACGAAGCGAAACTGAAGAAGCTTCTGGCTGAAAGCTAACTTTCCGCTGTTTAAATCCATGTTCTTTTCGTTTCTTCTACTTCGTCAAAGTGCGGGTCATCGGACAGCACTTTGGCTTGGTTTGCGATAGCGGTTGCAGCGATTATGCAATCGCCCATCGGAAGGCTTCTATGTTGGCATTTTATGAACCCGGCGTGTCTGGCGATTCTTGCGTTCAATTCTTGAATTTGCATGCCGCTATTCACGATGTCCGAGTAGCACATTTCTGCTTCTGCTTTTCCTATCTTTTGGCAGATTATGCTAATCGTTTCGCTGATGACTATTGTTGGGACTATGCCTTCTTTGCTTTGAATAAGGCTTTTTAATTTCTTAGTTGTTTTCTGTCGTGTTTCTTTGTTGTCTGAATAGTAATGTTCGATAAGAAATCGGCTATCCAGAACCTCTTTCAAAGCTAATATTCCTCTCTTAGCTTTTCAATTTCTTTTTTGAGTTCTTCCACTTTTCCGTACTTTGAATAAATACCCGCGCAATCCTCTATTCTTCGAACGGGCGTATACACGACACTTTTTTCTGTAATCTCGACAACCAGTTCGTCACCGCATTTGATGCCAAGTCGTTTCCTGGCTTCAACGGGGATTGTAGTTTGCCCCCTTCTGGTTACTCTCACTTTTTCCACACCTACAGCCTCAACCAACAATATCAGGTACTAACGTAAAAGGATTTTCCTACCTTTTTAGGAAAGTAGGATTAGCGTTTTTTGCAGGATAGACGCGAGAAAATCCTACACAGAGATGCATTACTCTTAGTTTTCGGTTGTGATAACCTATAAGAGCAACAACAGATTCCAGTTTACCCGGTGAGTTTTGTGAAGTTGAAGACAGCAACGATACCCCAGAAAGTCATCATCCCTGCGTCTCCCGAGGAAGTCTACGACGCTTTCATCGATCCCAAGAAGCATGCGGCGTTCACGGGCGCTGAAGCCACCTGCGACCCCAGAGTCGGCGGCGAGTTCACGGCGTGGGACGGCTACATCACGGGCAAGAACCTCGAGCTTGAGAAGGGCAAGCGCATCGTGCAGGAGTGGTCGACGAGCGAGTGGCCCGAGGACTATCCACCCTCAAGGTTGGAGTTGACGTTCGTGAAGGTGAAGGACGGCACGGAGTTGACGATGGTGCACTCTGAAGTCCCCGCGGAGCAAGTGGACGAGTACAAGCAGGGGTGGATTGACAACTACTGGGACCTGCTGAAAGAGTACTTCGGGAAAAAGAGAAACGCCAGAAATAGGCTGTCGTGATTCGCGCGAGTTTAAGTTGGCACGGGGAAGGACAGGTTAAGCTCCGCCACTTCACGTGGTTTAATCACGGCTTTTTCTTTGAAGCCTCCGCGGCTCAGCAAATCCTTGAGCTCTTCCGCCACGGGTTCGGGTCGGGTGCAGAAGATGACTTCGCCCTTGTCGTTCATCCATACCGTTAAGCCTCGGCTCCAGCCTTTGTGCAGCAGGTGCAGGATTTGGTTTTCCTCGTCGAGTTGCAGCAGCGCAATTGAGCCGACCGTTTTGCCCTTCAGAGAATCCAGCAACTGATGAGCTGCCTGCTCAGGCTCCAACTCGTCAAGCAGGGCACCGAAGTAGTGTGGGATGACTTCTGAGTCTATTAGGCGGGTGGCTTTTTCGCTCTCGAAAACGTGCTCCGTCACCTTCGCCTTCAGCTCTAAGTAGTTCTCGACACGGCCGTTGTGCGCTGAAACAATCGTCAGCTCGGGCTCGAAGTTCTCCACGTAGGGCTGCGCCGCCTCCTTAAACTTCACAGTGTCCATGAACTCCAAACTTGGGAACCTCACGTGAGCAAGCAGCACCCGCGCCTCCGAGAGTTGAGGCTTGAGGATTCCTGCAAGCTCAGCCACGGGTGAGTCCTTATTTTTTCCGACTTTCTCCGAGAGGACGCCGCCGTCGTCAAGCATGACCGCGACGCCTGCGCCGTAGCCGCCAACGGGCAAATTCTCATCCGGGTATTTACTCACTTCGAGTTTTTCAAGAACTTTCACGACTTTGCTCATGGGTATAGGTTTTTTAAGCATGAATCCAAAAATTCCGCACAAAACACGTACCGCTCCTGCAGTAACAGAAACTGCTCTCATTAATAACCTTAAAGGTGCCGACACTGGCCGTCGACGAGGCGCTCCCTTATATGTCGCAGAATATGCGATAGCTTATAAATAGCGACGGTTAAGTCATTTCAAACAAAAAAGGGTTCGCTTGGGACGGAACATTCGTGACCTCAGATGAGATGCTACCAGTTCTACTGAAATTCATAAACATGAACTCCAACGTCGTGGACGTCCAGTGGGACCGACGCATGAGCCCGCGGCTGTTGCTGAACCCTTACACGACGTACCCCGAGGAGAAGAAACGCGTCGCGCATTACCTCCTCATGATTGCCGCCATTGCTGAAGACCGGATGGTAGGTTTCTCTGAGAATGCGAGGCGAACAATGATTCTTCTCCATCAGATTTACGGCGACCGCATCTTCGAGATTCGCAAGCCGCACATGTTTCAAGAGAAAATCGTGGCAAGCGAGTTCTGGGAAGATTTGGGTCCGAGCAGAGACTCCATTTCACCCGTGCTCATCAGCGTGAACGAGTTCGTGAAGAATAAGGCGGCGCGAGACCTCGTAGCCTACTCCAAGACGTTTGCGAAGCCGAGAGATTTCGTCGCTGACCTTGCGGGTAACGTTGAGCGGCTGGGCGGACCGTATTTGGATAAGGCTTGGGTGTACATGCGGTGGATGGTGCGTCCGCAACCTGACCTTCAAATCTTCAGCCACTTCGTGCCTGTTGACTTGCTGGTTCCGTTGACGCAGGAGAACGCCAACGTCGCAGCCAGCCTCGGCTTGATCAACAACGCTTTGCCCTCGCTTTGGCGGGATGAAACCCGTGCGCCCCGAGCTCGCGAAGCCATAACAAGATTCGCAAGGCATCTATTCCCCGACGACCCTGCACGTGTGGATTATCCGTTCTTTCTGCTGGGCAGGTGGCTGGCGAAGAAGAACCTGAACCGCGGCACTTTGAAAGAGGCGTTGCAGTTCTTTGACCATATGCATGCGGTGACTGGGCAGCCCCACGCGTACTACCAGAAGCTGAGCCGCTACAAGAGCGGGTGGGAGAAAAAAACCGCAATCGTCCTCCGCAAGCTCAAGATTCCGTACGGATATGAGACGCTGAGTTTTCCGTTGCCCGGCGAAATTTATACGCCCGACTTCATCCTCGACAAGGAAATCCACGGACGAAAAATCATCCTCGAACCGCATTACATGATGACTCCACATCAGTCGGCAAAGTATTCACTATTTAAGCGCACGTACGGCCAAGAGTTCCTGCTCATCCTGCTGTTGAAGAACGACCTTATATCGTATTATCACGAGCGCAACATACTCAACGACGAAACCTGCGACGACGCGTGGCCCATCGAGTTCGTGGACCTGCTCGTGGAGAAGATTAGGCTCGGGACATACGACCCTCAAGCCAAGAGTTACCTTCAGGACAAAGGCGCAGCCTAGCCTTCAGCGTGACAAGTTTTTTATTCCCCAATAACCAAGGTAACTCAGAGGCTTCTGGAGGTTTAACTCATGAACGATTTAATTGTGAAAAGCTCGGCTTTTGAGAAGAACAAGCAGATTCCCTCGAAGTACACGTGCGACGGCGCGAACATAAGCCCGCCGCTAAAGGTTGAGGGTATTCCTGAAAAAACCAAGAGCTTAGCCATAATCATGGAGGACCCGGATGCTCCTGCAGGTTTGTTCATTCATTGGGTTGCCTGGAACATCCCGCCCTCAAGCCAAATCAAGGAAAACGCGCCTGGTGGCTCGTCAGGTTTGAACGATTTCAAGAAGCGGGGTTATGGTGGTCCCTGTCCGCCTTCGGGGACGCACCGTTACTTCTTTAAGGTCTACGCTCTTGACATCACGTTGAACCTTGGCTCGGTGGCGGAGAAAGAGGACTTGGAGAACGCGATGCAGGGTCACACCCTCACGCAGGGCGAGTTGATTGGGCTCTACCGCAGAACCAGATGACCACGATGGAAACGAAACAACTCTACCTTCGCGACAGCTACCAACGGGAGTTCGAGGCGAAAATCGAGCGCGTCAACTGCAACGAAGTTGTGCTTGACCAGACGGCGTTTCATCCGTTGACGGGCGGCGTGTCCTTCGACAAGGGATTCCTGGAGAGGGGCGGCGTTAAGCGTGCGGTTTTGCGGGTGGAGATTAACAGGGAGACGAAGGAAATCAGCCACATCGTAGACGACGCCTCAGGCTTGAAGGCAGGCGACTCGGTGAAGGGTTCGATAACGTGGGACAGACGCTACAGGCTCATGCGCCTGCACACGACGGCGCACCTCATCGCTGCCGTAATGTACCTATACCACGATGCACGCATCACCGGCGGCCAGGTTGACCAAGACCAGGCGAAGATGGATTTCAACTTACCAAGAACCGACCGCGAAGTCTTCGAGGACGCTGTCGCAAAGGCGAATCTGGAGGTGCAGAAGAAAACGCAGCTGAAAATCTACTTCCTGAACAGGGACGAGGCGTTGAAGATTCCGGGCGTTGTGAAGTTGGCGGAGCGGATGCCGCCCGACGTGAAGGACTTCCGCATCGTGGAGATTCCAGGCATCGACTTGCAGGCTGACGGGGGACCGCACGTGAACAACACGGGGGAAATCGGCGAGATTAGTCTGGTGAGGATTGAGAATAAGGGGAAGACTCAGCGAAGGCTGTACTTCACCGTGAAGTAGCACGATGGCAACTGTTATTAACGTAATTCGTCTTTTTGACGGGTAAGTTGAACCGTAAAATTTACGTGTTAGCAGTTGTTCTCATCGTGGTTATCGTAGTTTCCCTTGTGGCTGCGTTAGACCTATCGAGACCAGCCGTGGCAGTTCCCGAGTTTTATGTTGGTGTGGAGTTGGCGTACACGAACGCCAACGTCAGCGACGTCCGAACGATGGTTGATAGGGTGAAAGGCTACACGAACGTTTTCGTCATCGGCTCCGTCGAGTTGACGTATAACGAGTCAGCTCTGGATGAAAGCTGCGAGTACATCCACAACGCTGGCTTGAAGATCATCGTCTTACTCACCAACTACACCAACTACAGTTACGACACCCGCATCTGGACCAACAAAACACAGCAGAAATACGGGGACGATTTTCTGGCTCTTTACCGCTATGATGAGCCTGGAGGCGACCAGTTGGACAATGGGGAGCTGCGATTCGTCAGCAACGCGACGAACAACGCTGATGCAGCCTCAAACTACACGTACATCCTGCAGCAGCACGTGAACTTCTACCGCGGCAACGTCAGCAGGATTTTCACCGCCGACTACGGGCTGTACTGGTGGGACTACAAAGCAGGCTACGATGCGATGCTGGCGGAGTTCGTGGGCAACCAGAGCCGCGAGCGCCATATCGCTCTCTGCAGAGGCGCGGCAACCACGTTTGGCAAGGACTGGGGTACCATCATCACGTGGAAATACGACGGAGTACCCTACATCGAGGACCCTGACTCAATGTATAACGATCTCACGTTGGCATACACGGCGGGCTCCAAGTACACGATTGTCTTCGACTACCCAAAAACAGACACCTACGGCATCCTGACCGATCAGCATTTTGACGCGTTGAAGCGTTTCTGGGATTGGAGCCACGCGAACCCGCAGGCATTCGGCTCAACCAAAGCCACCGCCGCATACGTCCTGCCTGGCGATTACGGCTCGGGTCTGCGCAGCGCCACAGACAACATCTGGGGGCTATTCTCACCTGACAGCCTGTCCGCCAAAGCGTGGAACGACATAAACCTGATGACCAGCCGATATGGCGCTGGGTTTGACATCGTGTTCGACGACGGAACCCTGGGCAACGTGAGCGCGCGTTATGCGACCGTGTTTTTCTGGAATGAAACCATCTCGCCCTGATTCTGCCATGCTGGGCAACCGTTATTAGCTGAGCGAATCTGCTATTTTGGTGGGAAAGAGATGCGTCATAGAACAGCCGCCGCGTTAGCAATCGTGCTCACCGCAATTGTTTTGGTCTCAGTCTTCGTGGCTTCGCAGTGGCAAAAGTGGACGACGCCATTTCCTGAATTCTTCGTGGGCGTCGAGGTCGCTTATAAGGATGCGAACGCCGCTGACGTGAAGGTGATGGTGGATAAAGTCAAAGACTACACGAACCTCATCGTCATCGGGGCACCCGAAATCTCACTGAACGAGTCCGCGTTGAACGAGACGTGCGACTACGTCAGCGGCGCGGGGCTCAACTTCATTGTCCTGTTCACCGAGAGACCGTTGTACACTTACGACACGTTTGCGTGGATGACCGAGGCGAAGCAGAAGTACGGCGACAGGTTTCGGGGCGTCTACCGCTATGACGAGCCAGGCGGAAACCAGATAGATCAAGGAAAAGAAATGGTATTCCACAATGCAACAAGCCTCAGCAATGCAACAAACCAATACACTGCCATTCTGGGAGGCATCATCATAGATTACTATCGCAACTATGCCCCAGTTTTCACGGCAGACTACGCTCTTCAATGGTTTGACTACGAATGCAACTACTCCGCGGTGTTCTCTGAGTTCGTCTACAACAACACCCGCGAAATCGCCGTGGCAGAGTGCAGGGGTGGCGCCACAAACTTCGGAGGAGACTGGGGTGCGATGATAACTTGGAAGTACGACTCGCCGCCGTACATCGAATCGGGTGCGGAACTATACACCGACATGGTCAACGCATACAAAAACGGGGCGAGATACGTGGTCGTGTTTGACGTCCCGAAACCTGGAACCTACGGCATACTTCAAGAGGAGCATTTTCACGCGCTGAAACAGTTCTGGAGCTACGTCCACGACAACCCGCAGGATTTTGGCTCACAAAATGCAACGGTAGCGTACGTTCTGCCTATGGATTATGGGTTTGGGCTTCGCCGTCCCGATGACAGCATCTGGGGGCTATTCCCACCTGACGCGTTATCGCCGAAAGTGTGGAACGACGCGAACATGCTCGTGAAGCAGTACGGCTTCGGCATGGACATCATCTACGATGAGCCGGGTGTTGTGGATGCCGCGAGAAGTCGGTATGAACGGTTGTTCTTCTGGAACGAGACGTTGCCTTAGAGGAAGAAAAAGGGGTTGGGGTTAGTAGTTTTCTGTCCAGACCTCGAAGAACGCCTTCGGGTGACCGCACACGGGGCACACGGTTGGCGCTTCGGCGCCCTCGAACACGTGGCCGCAGTTTCGGCATTTCCACTTGATGGGCTGGTCTTTCTTGAAAACCGTGCCGTTCGTGAGGCTGTCCAGCAGCTTCAGGTATCTGCGTTCGTGGTAGGCTTCAACTTTCGCCACCATCCTGAACGTCTGCGCCACAGCTGGGAAGCCTTCCTGTTCGGCGACGTTGCCGAAGTTCGGGTAGAGCGTGCCCCACTCCAGCTTTTCGCCCGCTGCTGCGGCTTTCAGGTTCTCTGCCGTTGTGGCGGTGACGCCTGCGGGGTAGGCTGCGGTGATTTCGGCTGTTCCGCCTTGGAGGTGTTTGAAGAAGAGTTTGGCGTGTTCTTTCTCGTTGTCGCTGGTTTCCTCGAAGATGCCTGCGATTTGTTCGTAGCCTTCTTTTTTGGCTTGGCTGGCGAAGAACGTGTAGCGTGTGCGTGCTTGGGATTCGCCCGCGAACGCTGCGAGGAGGTTTTTCTCGGTTTGACTGCCCTTAAAATCCATGATGTTCGTGCTCCTGTGGTTAGTGTTTTCGGCGTGGCATAAAAGCGTTCCCTGCAGCGTCTCAGTGCATCAGCGGCGTGAGCAGGGTTTCTTGGAGTTTGTCGAGGGATTCGTTCCAGCCCATCTGCATGTTGTGGCGGTCTAGCGGGGTCAGGCTGCTCACGTCGGCGTACTTCAGGGTTAGCCTCGTTTTGCCTTTGAGGTCTTCAAACGTGATGGTGATGAGTGATTCTAGTGGAAAGTCTTCGCCCATTCCGTAGTAGCTTGCTGGAACCACGTTGCCGTCCTTGTCGGCGAAGCTGTCAACCAGCACAATCTGCTCGAAGGGCACGATTTCCTTGAAGGTGCCGGTGCTCCAGTCTTCATTCCCCTCGGGCGAACGCATGCAATACAGGTATTTGCCGCCGATGCGGAAGTCGATTTTGTCGACTGGGGCCGTGAAGCCTCTGGGTCCCCACCATCGCTTGACGCGGTCGGGTTCGGTCCAGGCTTTCCAGACGAGTTCGCGGGGTGCATCGAAAACTCGGGTGATTACGAATTCTGGCATTCTCAAAACTTCCTCTTCGTGATGAGAAGTCTACTGAATATTGCCCGTGGCGTTATATTAGATTATGTGACTGAGGGCAGACAGCAACAAGCCGCGTTCACGTGTCAGGCTTATTTAGCACCGACACGAAACCATAGCGTGTGCAGCCGTCGG
>Ga0326726_10002481_pt1 | contig 16949 bp, 16 predicted proteins | sample MHFenrmetagenome_2_FD_207603 | JGI IMG/M metagenome (GOLD analysis project Ga0326726, IMG submission 207603) | Lab enriched peat soil microbial communities from Michigan Hollow, Ithaca, NY, United States - MHF15MN | ecosystem: Environmental > Terrestrial > Soil > Wetlands > Peat | place: USA... | reverse complement strand
TCATGTTTTATCCCGGAGAACGTCACGGCTGGCTCGGGCCCAAGGCCGCTGAACTGAGAAATGAATCGTACAGATTTTATTACCGGTATTTGCTTGGCAAGGATTTTCCCGAGGCGTTATTTGCGGGGGTGGGAGAAAGGTCACGAAGGGAACGATGAACACGAGCGTGAATTTCGAGGTTGAAAATTTCGAGCAGGACGTGATCGAGCGGAGCCGGGTGACCCCGGTTCTCGTCGACTTCTGGGCTGAGTGGTGCGGCCCCTGCAAAATCCTCGGGCCGGTCCTCGAACGATTGGCGGCCCGGCAGACCGGCCGATGGGAGCTCCGGAAGCTGGATACAGAGCGATTTCCTGAAGTGGCTGCAAGTTACGGGATCCGGAGCATCCCCAATGTGAAGCTCTTCGTTGATGGCAAGGTGACTCAGGAATTCGTCGGAGCACTTCCTGAGGCATCTGTGGAAGCCTGGCTGGCAAAGGCGTTGCCTCCTCAACACCAGAAATTGCTTGAAAACGTGGAAGCACTAATGCATGAGGGAAGGACAGACGAAGCCCGCGAATTCCTGGAACGGATTGTGTCCGAAGATGCATCAGATGAACACGCACGCGCATTGCTGGGGCTGACCCTTTCCTGGTCTCACCCAGACCGGGCCGCCGCGCTTGTTGACGGAATCCATGAGGCCAGTCCGGACGGCATGATGGCCCGGGCGGTGAAAACCATCGGGCGATTGCTGGCAATCCACCGTAATGAAGTCGTTCTCCCCGAAGGAGAACCAAAGGAAATGTATCGTCTTGCAATTGACGAACTCGCCCGCGGTGAGCTTGACCGTGCCCTTGAGTTGTTCATTACGATCCTCCGCGACCATCGGACCTACGACGACGATGGCGGACGCATCGCGTGCCTGGCGATCTTCGCCTACCTGGGTGAGGATCATCCGGTCACCCGGAAAAGACGAAGGGAGTTCAGCAATGCGCTGTACGCGTAATAGCCGGCAAGCTCTGCGCGTAGCGCCTAAAGGGAAGCTCTGACTCATGTATGATATGATTGTCATAGGTGCCGGGCCGGCGGGAATCAGCATGGCGACGGAGGCGCGTACCGCGGGTATCGAAGGCGAACGGATACTTATCATCGAAAAAACCACCGAGCACTCATTCTCTCTCAAGAAGTTCTATCCCGACAATAAGTTGGTCACGGCTAACTACAAGGGATTTGAAGCCGTGTGCACGGGAGTCATGTGCATCGTTGATTCGTCCAAGGATGAAACAATTACCTATCTGGACAAGACGATCAACGACCATGATATCCGGGTCCGCTATCAGGAGTCCGTTTACAGGATCCACAAAGATCCGGATGCTCAGAAGTTTACGCTGTGGACGGACAGAGGCGAGTATGATGCCACGGTCGTCGTCATAGCGATCGGGATTCTGGGGAAACCGAATAAACCCGAGTACAAGCTTCCCCCTTCGCTGCGAGGGAGAATACTCTATGACCTGACGACCACGGACGTTTCTATGGCAAATGTCCTGGTTGTAGGGGGAGGGGATACGTCATCGGAATATTGCCAGTATCTCGTCCAGAAGGGGAACCGTGTCACGCTCAGCTATCGAAAACGCGAGTTCACACGGATGAACGACATCAACCTCCGGAGCATTCTCGCGCTGGGGAAGCGTGGACAAGTGGAGATATTGTACGGGTCAAATGTGGAGAGCGTCCACGATGCCGGGGGGAAGCCCGAGGTGAAGTTCCGCGAGGCGGCACTCGGGACTCGTACGTTCGACTATATCGTTTATACGCTGGGTGGAACGACGCCGAAGAATTTCCTCAAGACCATCGGCATCGAATTTGACGGGGAAGAACCGTATATCAGGGAAGGATACGAATCGAACATTCCCGGCTTATTCCTCATCGGGGATCTGACGGCGGGGACAAAAGGAGGTTCCATCATCTGGGCGTTCAACTCGGCCAATACAGCCATGAAGAGAATATGCAGCAAGTATCTGAAATGCGCGGCCGTGCCTGGTCCCCCCGCGCCCGCCCCTCCCGTCTGACGGGAATATCAACCTACTGAAACTCCGCTTAACGCCGGGTCACGATTGTCACGGTATTGTCAGGGGCCATCCTCCTGGAGACGATTCCTGCAGTTTCTGTGGCTGCTCAGATTCCGTTTCGACAGAAATGCACCATCGACGCTTGCCGGGAGGGAGCACGTCACGGAGACCGCATCCTTCTGCATCACAGCTTCATCTCCATGCAAACGGCAGATGTCGGGCAGGCTCCGGTGAATTCCGCGGACCGGGTGACGGGGCCGGAAATCGTCGTACGTTCGATCCGCTGAAACCCGCGTTTCCTGAAGAATCGTTCTGCTGTTTCGGTCAGCAAGACGAGGGATGTGAGACCCATCTCGCGTGCGTGGCGCACCGTGGCGACATAGAGCTTAGAGCCGATCCCGCCGTTGCGGCGGCCTGAATCGACCGCCGCTGAACGAAGCAGACCAGTGGACCCGTAAATCTCGAGCCCCATCGCTCCGACAATCGTACCGTTCTCCTCTGCCACGAAGAAGGAAGGAAGGTGATCAGACACCCCTTCCGTAGGAAGTTTCGAAGAAACAAGGAGCTCACATACCCTCAGTAAGTCGTCCGACCTTGAGAGGCGGATGGCGAGATGATCCGTCACTTCGCTCACAGTCACCTCCGTCTAACAGCATCCGCTTCCGGGCGGGCAGCAACGCTTCTCCGGTGCAGACAGAGATGATTCAAAGATTGCTCCGGAACTTTCGGGCTTTTTGCCGTACACCGTAACAGACACCATCGACGATCCGGAATTGTTGTATTCCGCGCGCTGGGCAGGAGTGAGGTATTTCTCGATAATCGCCGGCGGGAGTGGAGCTTCTCGTTCCCGGACGACCTCCACGTCCATAAATCCGGCGTCACGGATCAGGGCAAGGTATGCTTCAGTTTCGATTGCACCGGCAACACATCCAGCATATAGCTCGGCTGCGTTCCGGATCTCGGGGGGGAGGGTTCCGCGAATGACGATATCAGATATGCTGAAATGGCTGCCGGGTTTGAGAATGCGGAAAACTTCCGCGAATGCCTTCTTCTTGTCCGGGACGAGGTTCAAAACGCAATTGCTGAGCACGACATCGGCCGTGTTGTCTCCGACGGGAAGATTCTCGATTTCGCCAAGACGGAATTCAACATTAGTGTAACCAAGCCGGCTGTTGTTTGCCCGTGCTTTGGTGATCATCGCTGCAGTCATGTCCACGCCGATCACTCGTCCCTTATCCCCCGTGAAAGACCTGGCCACAAATACGTCGTTCCCGGCCCCTGAGCCGAGATCGACGACGGTGTCGCCTCCCCGGATTTTCGCAAACTCGGTCGGGATTCCGCATCCAAGTCCGAGGTCGGCATCTTTCGCATATCCTGCGAGGTTTCCGTAGTCGACGCTGAACACGGTCGTTTCATCCTGGCAACAACTGCCCACTCCACAACACGAGCCAGCGTTCTGCTCACGCGGCTGATCGGCAATTTCGGAGTATTTCTCTCTGACGATCGATTTGAGTTCTTCGGGTGATTGCATGGTTCGCTCCATGTGATTTAGCAACATTTTTCAGGGGTGATTGCGTTCTTGAGGTCATTCAGGAAATGCTGGAGGTGTTCGATTTGTTCAAGCAACACCTGCGGATCGATACAATAACAGGAGCGGGGCCCCTCGACCTCCCCTTTGATAACTCCGGCGTTTTTCATCTCTTTCAGGTGCTGTGAGACTGTCGATTGAGCAAGTGGAAGAACTTCGACAATTTCCCCGCAGATGCATGACTTCCTCTCCGAGAGGACCTGCAATGTGACAAGCCGTGCCGGATGAGAGAGGACTCTCGCGAAATCCGCCAATTCAACCTGCAATGGTTCAAATTCCGGTTTTTTGTGCGCCGCCATGTGTTCGTATCCTCTATTATCGTATATCGTAAATATACGATAAAGGTTTCGTGTTGTCAAGACAAATCTTGCTTATGGAAGACTCAATCTGTATGCTGATGCCCATTATTTAGCCAGGACCATGCCGGCACAGATCTTCCGACGGAAGAGCCTCGATACGATACTGAGTGACATTGAGGGCTCGGAAAATCAGCTCAAGCGAGCCCTCGGCCCGTTCGATATCATTATGCTCGGGATAGGGGCAATCATAGGCTCTGGCATATTTGCAACGATCGGCACTGCTGTCGCCGGAGATGCCGTTCGGGCAGGCGCAGGTCCGGGCATCGTCCTGTCTTTTATCCTTACTGCCATAGCCTGCGCATTCTGCGGTCTATGCTACGCAGAGTTCGCTTCTCTGGTTCCCATTTCAGGAAGCGCCTACACATATGCGTATGCCACACTCGGGGAACTCGTAGCCTGGATCATCGGATGGGATTTGATCATTGAGTACGCAGTGGGAAATGTGGCGGTGGCAATAGCCTGGGCTGCCTATTTTCAGCAGCTCTGCACGGGAATCGGCGTTCACATCCCTGCGTGGATTGCGGTCGACTACCGGTCGGCGGTTCAAGCTGCGCAATCGTTCGTTCAGGAGGGATCTAATGACCCCTCGGTGATCCTGGCACATGAAGCGTGGTTGACAGCACCCAGGGTTCTCGGTGTTCCCTTCATCTTCAACGCGCTTGCGGCCGCGATCGTCATGATCATCACCTGGCTGCTTGTCATCGGGGTGAAAGAGTCCGCCCGGGTCAACAACGTCATGGTGGCCATCAAGCTTCTGATACTCTTCTTTTTCGTCTACTCGGGGGCGAAGTTCGTGAAACCGGAAAACTGGACTCCCTTCATGCCCAACGGGTTCGCCGGCGTGTGGGTGGGGGCAAGTCTGATCTTCTTCGCCTACATTGGTTTCGATGCGATTTCTACCGCTTCGGAGGAGTGCAAAAAGCCTTCGCGGGATCTCCCTATCGGCATTCTCGGATCACTCATTGTCTGCACGGTCATCTATGTTGCTGTCGCGCTCGTCCTCACGGGGATGGTTCCATGGCGATCGCTCGGTGTGGCGGATCCGCTGGCTGCTGCATTCGCCTATGTCGGCTCTGATGTATCGGCGGGTATCGTCGCGGTTGGGGCCGTCGTTTCCATGAGCGCGGTGCTGCTGGTATTTCAGTACGGCCAGCCCAGGATATTCTTTTCCATGTCGCGCGACGGACTGCTTCCGGAATATTTTGCGCGGGTGCACAAGAAATTCCGGACACCTTACGTTACAACCATCTGGACCGGGATTATTGTAGCCGCCATCAGTGCAATTGCCAATATCAACGAAATCGTCGAGCTCACGAATATCGGAACGCTTTTTGCGTTCGTCTTGGTGTGCATCGGCATCATCGTTCTTCGCCGGCGTGAGCCGAACCGACGACGCGCCTTCCGCACTCCCTTCGTGCCCCTCGTCCCGCTTCTGGGAATAGCCTCATGTTTGTACCTGATGGCAGGGCTTCCACAAGTGACGTGGATTCGTTTCGGGGTCTGGCTTCTTGTGGGGCTGGTGCTCTACGTTTCCTTCGGTTACAGGCGCAGCAGACTGCGCGACACGGGATTGGCAAAACAGCAGCCGCAGGTATGAGGATCATCGCAGACGGCGGGGGGCCTCTGCGTTGAAAAGCGGGATGTGTTGCAGCGGCCGCTGGTTTTTCATCCAGCTGAATCTCCGACTCGCCACTGAACCTCCATGGCCACGTACGTACAAAAACACCCCTTCTGCATCGCTTACACTTCTACTGTCAGGCTGGCGTTGAAGCCGACATTGCATTGCACGCTAGGTGATTGAGATTTCCGGTACGACGTCCACTTTGGTGGTTATCGAGCGTGCAATCAGGCAATGGGTGTGGGCATTTCGGACAGCTTCCTCCACGGTTGCAGGATCCGTCCCTTCCTCGACGACGATGTGCGGTTTGATCGTGACGAGTGTGAATCGGTATCCGCTCTCGTCCTGTTCCAGAGTTCCCTGCGCGCGGCTTTCGTAACTCTTCAAACGAATCCCCCGCCGGGCAGCGAACGACATAAACGTTGCCATCTGACACATTTCAATCGACGCAACAAAAAGATCTTCGGGCGTCCAAACCCCTGGAATACCCTTAAACTCGGGCGGACTGGAGGCGGAAATCGCAGGCTTCCCGGACGAAGCGATGACACCCTGGCGCGCACCAGTCCACTTTGTCTGCGTTGCATATTCGAATGACTTGAACCGAACCTGCGGTGTTCCCGTCGACATCAGTGAGCCTCGTTCCGTTTTTTCAGAGTAGATATTCTGAGGACGCTGTAAAGAGGACGGACTCCAACAGCGCTGGTGATGAGGAGGAAAGTTGCTATGACAATGGCAATAGTTGCTGGTGCACCTGTGAGAACGTTCATCAAAATGACCGCAACGAGTATTAAGGCAAATACAATACGGATGCCTTTGTCCACCGGACCCACATTCTTTTTCATAGAAAATCCCTTTTCTATTGGTAAAATGAAGCGCCCTGACTCAGGCTGATCGAGCTTCTGTCGTGAGATGCAATGCTCTTCGACGAGGGTCACCTCTTGCGAGGTTCCCTCACAGAGCTACTGCGAAAAACTCAAGGAAAAAGAACAGAGAATCAGGATGGCTATTTCGACTGCTTTCTGGTGCGAGCCCAGGCCTGACGATTCGAAGACGGAGAGACCATTGAGCGTAGCAGCTTCTGCAGGCGTGCGTGTGCGATTCTTGAAACCGACGGCGAAGGGACGGACCGATAAAGCGTTACCGTGGCTTTCAGGGAGTGCAGATACGCCGTGCAATCAGAGCAGGTTTCCAGATGCTTTCTGATCTGGCGGCACCGGGGCGACCGGATATCCTCGTCGAGATTGTCGCACACGTGAAGATAGACTTCCCTGCATTTCATCGGCGCGCTCCTTTATTCCGCCGTGGCCGTTCTTTGACCGACATGTACGGATCGAGTTCCCGCCGGAGGAAAGCTCGTGCCCGCCGCAAACGTGACTTTGTGGCTTCCGCAGTTATCCCGACGACCGCTGCGGTCTCCTGTGTGGTTTTTCCCTCGATATCCCGCAGGGTGAAGACTACGCGGTAATCCGTGGGAAGTCTCTGTATTGCGCGCTCCAGATGGATGCGAAGCTCTTTGTCCAGCAAGCGACTGACGGGAGTGTCTTCCCAGCGGGCGATGGGGCTGGGGAATCGTCCCCCTGGCATGGATGACGGGTCGTCTAGCGCCTCCAGAGATTCCTCGACAGCCCGACGGCTTGCCTGTCGATGTTTCATCAGGCAGTTGTTGGTCACAATGGCGTAAAGCCAGGTGGAGAATTTCGACTTTCCGTCAAATGTATCGAGTTTTCGGAACACATTGATAAACGTGTCCTGATACGTCTCCTCCGCTTTTTCCCGGTCACGGCAGAGCTTGAAAGCGAACCGATAGATAGTATCTTCATAACGTCTTACCAGCTCTCGGAACGCCCGGGGATCCCCCTTACGTGCTGCGGCGATGAGAGAAGCCTCGGGTGTTGATTTGCCTGCCTGTGCGCTCATTTATGGGATGCCGGATATAGGGGAAAAGAGTCAAAAGAAATGGATTCAGGGGGGGCTTTCTCTGCGGCCGGCTGTTCCTTCGGATCGAAGATACAACTTCCTCTGATGGGGGGCAAGGGTGCCCGCAACTGCTTGATTCTCTCTCTCCGCTTTTCAATATTTCTGTTTGGCCAGAACCGCGGCCAGACATCCCTCTTCAAGAGTGTTCAGATCCGCCCATTTCAGGAGGAAGAAAATGTCAGAGAAGAAACTCAGCGGGGAAGTCTTCACCCCATCCGAAGAAGTCATCCGGCACGCTCACGTGAAAGATTGGGATGCTCTGGCCGCACTGGCAGAAAAGGATCTGGAGGGATTCTGGGCAAACGAAGCAAACGAACTGCATTGGTTTGGACATTGGGACAAGGTGCTTGACGAGTCCCGAAAACCCTTCTATCAGTGGTTCGTGGGAGGGAAGACGAACATCGCATACAATTGTCTGGACCGGCACACGACCACAGCACGACGCAACAAACTGGCACTTCTCTGGGAGGGAGAGAAAGGAGAGTTCCGGTCGTTCTCCTATTTCGCCCTTCGCCGTGAGGTGTGCAGGTTTGGTAACATCCTTCGCAGTCTTGGTGTGCAAAAAGGGGATCGTGTCACGATCTATATGGGTCGCATTCCCGAGCTGCCGATTGCCATGCTGGCGTGCGCCCGCATTGGAGCGATTCATTCGGTCGTTTATGGCGGGTTCACCGTGGAAGCTCTTGCCGAGCGCATTGAAGACAGCCAGTCGAAAGTGCTCATCACCTGTGACGGTGCATATCAGCGGGGGAAAATCGTCCCGCTCAAGCAAATCGCTGACGAGGCACTGAATCGGGCGGCAACTATTGAAAGCGTCCTGGTGGTAAAGCGTACCGGAGAGCCGATCAATATGGAGCAGGGCCGGGACATGTGGTACCATGAGCTGATGGTGCTCCCAATCGCCGGGAACGCATGCCACATTGAGACGATGGATGCCGAGGATCCTCTCTTCCTGCTCTATACCTCCGGCACCACCGGCAAGCCCAAGGCCATTCTACATACCCATGGCGGCTACATGGTGGGAACATACACCACCCTCAAATATGTGTTCGACATTCAGGAAGAAGACAGGTACTGGTGTGCAGCCGACCCCGGATGGATTACCGGGCACAGTTATATCGTCTATGGCCCGCTGTTGAATGGAGCGACCTCATTCATGTATGAAGGCGCTCCGACATATCCCTATCCCAACCGGTGGTGGTCCATCATTGAGAAATATGGGATCAACATCCTGTATACCGCACCGACGGCAATTCGGGGACTCATGCGATATGGCGAAGCATGGCCGAACCGCCACGACCTCTCTTCGTTACGCCTCCTTGGCTCAGTAGGGGAGCCGATAAATCCTGAAGCGTGGAAATGGTACCACCGCGTCATCGGAAAGGGGAAATGCCCCATCATGGACACCTGGTGGCAAACGGAGACAGGCATGTTCATGATCACGCCGATGCCATGTGTTTCCCTCAAACCCGGATCGGGAACCAGGCCCTTTCCGGGTCTGAAAATGGACATTTACAGTGAAGACGGAAAGCCCGTCGGTCCTAACGAGGAGGGATTTCTGGTTATCAAGAATCCATGGCCCGCTATGCTGCGTACCGTATACAAAGATCCGGACCGGTATGTTTCCCAGTACTGGAGCCGCTTCCCCGGCGTCTATCTGACCGGCGATTCCGCACGGCGCGATGAGGATGGTTACTACTGGGTGATCGGGCGTGTCGACGATGTTCTCAAGGTTTCCGGCTATCGCCTCGGGACAGCGGAGATCGAGAGTGCCCTCGTGAGTCATCCTTCTGTTGCAGAAGCTGCCGCGATCGGTCTCCCTCACGATGTGAAAGGAAACGCGATCCACACGTTTGTCATTCTAAAGGCAGGTGTGGAAAAGAGCGACCACCTGGCGGATGAACTGTGCAATCACGTTGCGCATGAAATGGGGCCGATCGCCAAACCCGAAACGATTCGTTTCGTTGACAGTCTCCCCAAAACGAGAAGTGGAAAGATTATGCGCCGGGTTCTCAAGGCTCGCGCACTGGGTCAGGAACCGAAAGATCTGACGACCCTGGAAGAGTAGTTCCATGGATTTTCATTGGCCGCGGTTACCCAACCGGGTTACCGCGGCTTTTTTATGTCCGGTAGGATAGGTGTAATTTCTGAGGTAATTTTCGTATATTTGTCATGAAGAACTCGAAAAAGTGCAGGATTTCATGACGGTTTTGCCGGTGGTGAGCTTTCTCGTTCTTTTCATGCCTGTTGTCTATGCCGGTCTCGTGGTTCTTTACGGACTGGCATTTTTCGGGACTTTTCCCGCTGTGGACAGGGTGAAAACACGAGTGCTCGTTGTGGCGGTGGTCATCCACATTTTCTACTTGATTGCGAGAACCGCAGCCTTCGATCACCCTCCCATAACGAATGTGTATGAGATCATGACGGTGCTCGCCGCATCGATCTCCGTGGGGTACACGTACATCGAGCTCCGGACCCGGGCAAGTACCACCGGCTTTTTCATCCTTCTGCTTCCTTTCGCTTTCCAGACGGTTTCATCGCTCTTCATCAAGATCCCGACATCGATCCCTGACTATCTCCACAGTCTTGTGCTGGGTTTTCATGTCTCGTCGGCACTGTTGGGATATACCGCAATTTCACTCTCGGCCGCATACGGTTTCCTGTACCTGATGCTCTACCACGAAATCAAATCTTCTCGTTTTGGTCTGATCTACAATCGACTGCCGAATCTGGAGACGCTTGAGACCATGAGTCACAAAGCGGAGGTTTTCGGTTTCGTTTTTCTCGGCATTGCAATCGTCATTGGCCTCATCTGGCTGCCCCGGGTATTCAGCGAGTATTCCTACTTCGATCCAAAGCTCGTGGGGACGCTCGTCATCTGGGCATTGTATGCCGTCGGACTGACTGCGAAGAAACGGCTGGGCTGGCAGGGGAGGAAAACCATGATCATCTCCCTTGTTGCTTTCGGATTTGTCTTCCTCTCGATGACGGTCATTAACCTGTACATGAGTGGATTTCACAGTTTCCATTGAATGTTTAACCTGCGTTCCATAGGCATAAGCCACCAGTCGGCGGCGCTCGAAATCCGGGAGAAGATGTGGCTCTCTGATGAAGAAGTCGGGCGGGCGTTGGCGGGGCTGAAAGATCATTCCCTTCGCGAATCCTTCATTATCTCAACCTGCAACCGCACCGAGGTGTACACGCTTCCCGGTGTTGACCCCATCAATGAGGGCGAGTTGAAGCGGTTCATGATTGACTTCAAGGGAGCAGGAGCGGTTGTCAGCGAAGCGCACTTTACTGCCGCCGTGGACGATTCTGCAGTGCGCCATCTCTTTGGCGTCGCTGCCGGGATTGAGTCGATGGTCATCGGCGACATTCAGATCCTGAACCAGGTGAAACAGGCCTTCAACCTCGCCCGGGAAGCCGGGACCCTGGGTCCAATTCTCAACCGGCTGATGCAGGCGAGCTTGCATGTGGGAAAACGTGTCAGGACCGAAACGACGATCTGCGAGGGTGCCGTGTCGGTGAGCTATACCGCAGTGGAACTCGCGAGCAAGATTTTTGCGGACCTTTCCCGCAAGTCCGTGCTGCTGATCGGAGCGGGGGAAACCGGGGAGCTAACACTTACCCATCTTGTGGGGAAGGGTATCGGTCGTGTGATTATCGCCAACAGGACACGCGCAAAAGCAGAAGCCCTTGCGGCGACGATGGGCCCCCGGAGTTCGGTCATTGACTACGAGCAGATAGTGGATGCTCTTCGGGCGGTTGACATCGTCATCACATCCGTGAATTCGCCTTCGTACATCGTTCAGCCGGAGGATGTCCACAAGGTGATGAAACAGCGTTCGAATAATCCGCTTTTCATCATCGACATCGGGGTTCCGAGGAATGTGAATCCCTCGGCAAACAAGATCGAAAATGTTTTCGTTTATGATCTCGATTCGCTCAGCGCCATTGTGGATCGCAACGTGGAAAAGCGGAAGGGCGAAATTCCGAAGGTGGAAGCCATTATCGGGGAGGAACTCTCCGCGTTCTACAGGTGGTACAATTCGTTTGAGATCGGGCCGACCATCCAGGAATTTCGCGAGACAATCGAAAAGATCAGACAATCGGAGGTGGAACAGCACATCAATCGATTCGCTGAGGAAGACCGGCAACTTCTTGAATTGGTCACGCGTCGTATCGTGAATAAAATCCTCCATCGTCCGACGACTGTGCTCAAAGAAAGCGCCGAATCAGGAGAGGATGAGAGCACTACAATTCCGCGGATCCAGGCCTTGCGGGATCTGTTTGGAATTTCGAGGAACGGCGAGCGACATCGTGAAGAATAACGTCGTGAGGATTGGGAGCCGCGGAAGCGATCTCGCGTTGTGGCAGGCGCGGTGGGTGGAGGGGCAATTGAGGCAACGCAACCCATCAGTGGTAGTTACGATCTCGGTATTGAAGACGAAAGGAGACAAGCTCCTCGACTCTCCTCTGTCGAAGATCGGCGATAAAGGGCTGTTCACAAGAGAAATTGAGAACGCGTTGCTCGACAACAGGATTGACGTGGCTGTCCACAGTTTGAAGGACCTGCCGACCGGACTTCCCGAGGGACTTTCACTCGGGGCTATCTGCGAGCGTGAAGACGTGCACGATGTATTCATCCCCCATCCGGGAAACAAGGCACGGACATTGCGTGGGCAGCCACCGGGGGCGGTGATTGCCACCGGCAGCCTGCGCCGGAAATGTCAACTGCTTCATGCCCGCCCCGATCTCAAGACGATTGACCTCCGCGGGAATCTCAGTACGAGGTTTGCCAAACTCGCCTCTTCAGACTGGGCGGGAATGATTCTTGCCCATGCTGGTGTCGTCCGGCTTGGGTGGGAAGGGAGAGTCGGAGAAGTGATCTCAACGGAAGACATTCTCCCGGCGGTCGGACAGGGGGCATTGGGGATTGAAATTCGCGCAGGTGACGATGCGACAGTGGAGATCGTTGACTGCCTGGCAGACGACGCCTCCACTTTGGCGACCTCAGCGGAGCGTGCCCTTCTCCGCAGACTGGAAGGTGGATGCCAGGTACCCATCGGGGCGTATGCACGCCTTGAAGACTCGGGGAGTGAGAAAGATCGGTTGGTCATTGATGCGATGGTAGGATCGCTCGACGGAGCGAGCATCGTGCGGGGTCGTCGTGCGGGAGATCCGGCCCGGGCGGAGGAAATCGGACGAGGCCTGGCGGAGGACTTGCTTGCACGGGGGGCAGATCAGATTCTTCGAAACATCCGCGCGATCGACGGGCCTTATGAGTCTGCGTAACAGGACTGTCCTTCTAACCCGTCGTGAGGAGCAGGCGGGTGAAATGGTCCGTGAAATAGAAAAGCGTGGCGGGACCGCAATTGTTATCCCGATGATTTCAATTGCACCTCCCCCATCCTGGAGTGAATGCGATGCGGCTATCGGACGGCTGGATGTCTATGATATTGTCGCCTTTACGAGCGCGAATGCCGTCCGCTCCTTCCTCGACAGAATGGATGAGCTTGCACGATCACGGCAAGTTCTCAAAAAGACCCGGATCTGTGCCGTCGGGGAAGGTACCGCCACCGCGTTGCGCGTTGAGGGTATCCCTGCCCCCGTCGTTCCAGCAGAGCACACAGCGGCCGGCCTTGCGGCGCTCCTCGGCGGCGAGGTGGCCGAACGCCGGATCCTGATTCCGCAAGGAAATCTTGCAAGGGGTGAGCTGGGACGCGTCCTCCGTGAGAAGGGTGCAGCCGTTGACAGCATCACGGTGTACACGACAGGATCGCCTGATCCCTCCAAAACGTTGGGGCTCTCCCAGCGCGTTCTTGCGAAGGAATTTGATGCGGTCGTCTTATCGAGTCCCTCTGCGGTGACACACTTTCTCTCTCTGTTTTCCGCGGAGGAGGCGGCGTTGATTCCCACACGACTGGCGCTTGCTGCCATCGGACCAACGACGCGCGATGCTCTTAACGCGCGCGGAATGACGCCGCACATCAACGCCCCGAAGCCGTCTGCAGAAGGCGTCGCCGAGGCTCTTGATGCCTTTTTTTATTGATTGCGCATGAAGAATGACCTTTTTCTGCGGGCGTGCCGCCGGCACCTCGTCGATCGAACACCCGTGTGGATGATGCGGCAGGCCGGACGGTATCTGCCGGAGTACAGGGCAATCCGTGCGAAGTCGGATTTTCTAACGATGTGCAAGACGCCGGAACTTGCCGCGGAGGTAACCCTACAACCCGTCGACATTCTCGGCGTTGACGCCGCCATCATTTTTTCCGATATCCTGATGATCCCCGAGGCCATGGGAATGGAGCTTCACATGCAGGAATCCCGGGGCCCCGTCTTCCCCCTGCCGATCCGGTCAGCGGATGATCTGGGCCGGCTTCGTATGCTCGACCCGGAAAAGCACCTGCGTTTTGTTATGGACGCGATCACGATGACCAAGCATGGACTCAACGGGCGAGTTCCCCTCATCGGTTTTGCGGGTTCCCCGTGGACGCTAGCCTCGTACATGATCGAAGGAGGGGGCACGAAGAACTTCACCGATGTGAAGCGTATCATGCTTGACGCCCCGGAGATGCTTGAAAAATTGCTCGGCAAACTCACAGAGGCGGTGCGCCTGTCACTTGAAGCACAGATTGCAGCAGGTGTCGATGCCGTGCAGATATTCGACACCTGGGGCGGCATCCTTGACCCCGACCACTACCGAAAATTCTCGCTTGACCCTATCTTCGATGTCGTGTCCCACTTGCAGAGGAACGGCGCCCCGCTGATCGTCTTCTCGCGGGGAACGCATCATTCCTTCCGTGAACTCACGGAGATCGGAGCAGATGTCGTCGGGATCGACTGGACGATGGACATGTCAGAAGCACGGGAGATTGCCGGAGGACGCGTTGCTCTCCAGGGTAATCTCGACCCCGCGTATCTCCTCGCCTCTCCTGAAAATATTCGCAAAGAGGTTCGGTCAATACTAAGGAAGTTCGGTTCCGGTCCCGGGCACGTCTTCAACCTCGGGCACGGGATCTCTCCCGATGTTCCCGTTGAACATGCCCGCGCTTTTGTGAACTCTGTAAAGGAAGAGAGCCGTGCCTTCCATGGATGAAACCGAGACGGTGCTTTTGCCGTCTACCACGGGAGTGCTCATGGAGGCTTACTGTAAAGATTTCCAGACGCGGACCTGCGCGACACTGGAAGAGATCGATGGATCCCTGCGCTTCTCAAAGGACCGCTGGGATCGTGAAGGAGGTGGAGGCGGGTTGACACGTATCGGGGGGGAAGGAGCAGTGATTGAAAAGGGAGGCGTAAATACTTCGGCGGTGCATGGCTTGCTCCCCGAGGGACCAGCGCGGAGACTCGGACTGGCTCCCGCTCTTTTCTTTGCCACGGGCGTGTCGCTGGTGATCCACCCGAGGAGCCCTCTCGTGCCCACGATCCATCTGAACCTGCGCTACATCGAGTTGGGATCGGGAGAAGCCTGGTTTGGCGGCGGGGTGGACCTGACGCCATTCTATCCGTACGAAGAAGATATCCGCCACTTCCACCGCGTGCTGAAGGACGCGTGTGAAAAATTCGGACAGGGATCATACGCACGGTACAAGGCATGGTGCGACCGGTATTTTTTTATCAGGCACCGTAACGAGACGCGTGGAGTAGGGGGGATATTCTTTGACCGGCTGCGCGGAAACGCCGAAACAAATTTTGGATTTGTCAAGGAAGTGGGTGAGTCTTTCCTTCCGGCATATGTCCCCATTATCGAGAAGCACGTGGGGGAGGAATGGGGCGAACTTGAGCGTTCCTGGCAACTTGTCCGTCGTGGCAGGTACGTGGAGTTCAATCTCATGTACGACCAGGGGACGCTGTTCGGCCTCGAGACGAATGGCCGGGTCGAATCTATTCTGATGTCGCTTCCGCCCCTGGCGCGATGGGACTATGATGTCCGACCGGAGCCGGGTTCACGTGAAGCCCGCCTGATCGAAATTCTCACACATCCGAGGGATTGGGCCTGAAGATGACGCCCAGGAAACACCGGGCTTCACAAAGACGAACCGGGGCAACGGAAATGTCAGGAGAGATCTTTCCGCCCGATGTCCAGATCAGGACACTCTCGGCGCTTTCTTCGCTGGCTGCCGCGCAGCAAGGTTTAACCAAACGTGGATCCCAAACGTTCGCAGGTACGATCGCCCGACAATGTGATTGCCCGCTCGTTGCCCTCCTTCGCCTGGAGCGCGACCACAGCGATTCAAAACCTTTGGAGATCTCATCGCGATCGCACGTGCGGTGGCGGCCGTTGTTGAGCGACATTCTCGGCTCGAAGGAGCTTCGGGGCGCTCATCCGGTGTTCTATGGGTCTTCCGCCTCATCACCACTGAACAAAAAACTTCGCCTGTCCGGTCTGGGTGGTCTTGTTGCCGTGCCTGTCCGAGACGGGAGGATGTTGCAGGGGGTGCTGGTCTTAGGGACACATGAAACGGCGGATGGCCGACGATCGAACCGGCGGTTTCTTTCATCCCTTGCTGAATTTGCACGTCTCCGGCTCGGGAGCGGGGAAAATCAGACGCAGAACCTGAGAAGTCCGCAGAGTATGGCTGCCATGTTGCAGGGCGTCCGTGAAGCGATCGTGCTGGTCGATCGCGGGAAACGGACGATTATAGATGCTAACCGGCACGTATCGGAAATCACCGGGTACGACGAAGAGGAGGTTCTTGGAAGACGATTCGACAGACTTTTCACGGGAGACAGGAAGAAGATCATCCCCCGGCTGTTGAAACAGGCCTCTGCAGGCAGTGCGGGAAAATTTTTCCCGGCGGAACTCAGGCGGAAAGACGGAAAGCGCGTTCCGGTGGAACTCTCGACGAGAATGCTGAACGTGAATGGACGGAAGACTGTGCTGACCATTGCGCGGGATCTCAGCGAGCGGAGGCGGGCTGAAGTAAAGCTGACGGCCTCCGAGGACCTTCTTCGCATCATCGTCGATGGGACCCTGGACATGTTCTTCTATGTCCACAATGCGAGGGGCGTCTTCACATATGTATCACCGTCAATCGAAAGGCTGACCGGCCATTCCCCGGAAGAATGGAAGACCCACTTCACAAAGTTTCTAACTGCCAATCCAATCAACAAAAAGGCGCGGGAGTACACGAATCGTGCGATGAGAAAAGGAATTCCCGGGCCAGTGTATCTCTGTGAAGTGAGGCACGCTGACGGCCGGCCGGTGCTTCTTGAAATAAACGAGAAGCCAATATTCCGCGAGGGGAAGGTTATTGGGATCCAGGGAGTTGCCCGCGATATCACGGAAAGGAAGCGCCTGGAAGAGGCAATCATCGAGTCTCGTGATAGTTTGGATCGTATTCTTGATCAGACCCCAA
>Ga0326726_10002480_pt1 | contig 16960 bp, 17 predicted proteins | sample MHFenrmetagenome_2_FD_207603 | JGI IMG/M metagenome (GOLD analysis project Ga0326726, IMG submission 207603) | Lab enriched peat soil microbial communities from Michigan Hollow, Ithaca, NY, United States - MHF15MN | ecosystem: Environmental > Terrestrial > Soil > Wetlands > Peat | place: USA... | reverse complement strand
TTTCCAGTCGGTGCTCAGGCGGTTCCGGCGCCGTCACGATATCGCGGAAGCACAGGATGCAATCGAGATGGTGCCCAATGTTTTTGATATCCTCTACCTTGATGGCGAGACCCTCATAGATCTCCCATTGGAAAAGCGCAGGCAGCGTCTCGAAAGCGTACTGAACAGATACATCGCCCCCCAGGTAGTCAGCAGCGATCCACAGGAAATCGAACGGACATACAAAGAAGCTCTCGAGGCAGGACATGAAGGAATAATGATCAAGGTTCCCGCTTCTCCCTATTCCCCGGGCCAGAGGGGGAAAAACTGGATTAAAATCAAGCCTGATGTTGATACGCTCGATCTTGCGGTTATTGGCGGGGAGTGGGGCGAGGGGAAACGTGCGCATGTCTTCGGTTCATTTCTCGTTGCCTGCCAGGACCAGGGAAAACTTATTGCCCTCAGCCGGGTTGCAACCGGATTTTCCGATGAACAACTTGTCGAGGTTTATGATCTGTTAAAAGACCGGGTCATTAAAAAATCCGGAAAAGAAGTGTCGTTTGAGCCTGACCTGGTGTTTGAAGTAGGATATTCCGAACTTCAGGTAAGCCCGACATACGAAGGAGGATTTGCCCTCCGTTTCCCAAGATTTATCCGGATCCGGGATGACAAAAATATAACTGACGTTGAAACGCTCGAAAGTATCCGGGAGCGGTACCGGCGGCAGACGAAATCGGCACAGGCATATCAGAAGTGAAAAAGCGTCCGTTGCGTGCGGAGCTCGGGGATAAGGAGACTGTGGTGTATCCAGGTATCAGATCCAAGAGTCGCAGAGGCCTGCCGGACAGCCGCATCAAGCGACTCGCAGATGACAGGGGGATGTATCATTGCTTTTCTGGTAGCTTCACGAATCACCCAGGTGCCAAGCGGAGCCCAGTAATCACGGGAAATGTTCCGGATGACGATGACCCGGGCTGACCGCTGGACATCCTTAAGATATTCACAGACTGCGAGCCGTGCGGAGTAGTAAGCACCTGAAATCGGGGAATATCCCTTTTTTATCATGCCCTCCTGGTCCTGTACAATAACTTCTTCTTCCCCCGCCCAGAGTGTCCAGCGCCCCCAAATCTCGATCATCTCGTACTTCCAGTCACCCGGGACCAGTATAGAGACAATCCTGTTGCCGAAAATTTCTCCGGTAAAAAGACGGATCTCTTCAATCGGGGGATAACGTGCGATCTCTTTTTTGAGCTGGATCGAAAGCGTATCATCCACGGCAGTAATAGCCCACCGGGTTGGTACAAAGGTTCGCCGTTTACCAAGCATGCCTGCGGTCATAAGATTTGCGATCTGGTACACATCGATTGCCGATTCCCTGAGCGCACCACAGGCAGCGGTCGCACCCATATCGGTATCAGACGTGATCCGGTCAACAACCCGTTCAACCCGCGCACTGCCGAGTACATTCATCTTTTTCACCGGACCGCTCAACCCGACAGGTGCTGTCGTCCCGTCGAAATTCAGGCTAAAGGTGACCGGTTTTTCAAACACTACATCGACATCCAGCGGAACAGTGGAAAGTGCGATCTCCTGCAGGTTACCGGCGACCGTGTGAAGTGCTGATCTCCCGCGGATCGTTCGGGCACGAATGTTTACAATTTCCTCCATCCCGAACTTCCGGGCAAGCCAGTCCGGGGGATTATCGTTGTCGTTGATGAGCAGCGGCCCGCCATGCATATCCGGCCACCCATAACTCCCGATAAAGACAGAAGGGGAGCTGCCCTGATAACTGCTTACAGGTTTCATGGCTATCTGGGCATGGAACCGGCTCACTATGGGACAGTGGGGGAGCCCGCACATACCTTTTCCCTTGCACTCGGTGCATCGCATCAAGTGTCTTCCCTCTGGTCAATGACTACCCGAACCCGTTTATCGAGATACGCCAGGATCTCCTGCACCCATACATCCCAGACAACCTGCACATCCGGGACTTTTCCGGCGATCTCTTTACCTACATCATCATCCCGTTCACCCAGTACCTCTGCAACTACAGAACCGGAAGCAAATACAGACGGGACGATCGTGTCCCTGTCGCCATCTACAATTCCAAGCACAGGAATACCACGATGAGCGCAGATATGCCCGCTCACTGCAGTTGTATCATCCCCGATCGCAAGCACGCCGCAACAGTCTTCCGGCATCCTCGCATAGATCTCATGTCCACAGTGATCGATCACAAGAATGCGCCCGCTCCCAGGTGCCTTCCCGTTCGTTTGCGGTGACGCTGACCGGATTGACCCGCTCTTGCACCATGCGGTACTGATATCGATGCTCTGGTTCAGTGAGAGCTTCTCAAGACCGTGGGGTTTCGGTTCAAGGCCGGAACATGGTTCGACTATACCTCCTCCGCTCTTAAGGACGACGACATCTTCGGTGGCCCGTCCGATCACAATACCATTCACATATACCGCTTCGCCGGGAATACATCCCCGGATCTCCCGAACGTTCCGCTGCCGGTGAACGGTACTTATGAATGATTTTTTCCCAAATCCCGTCAGATACGAAAGTAACCTGGCCAGTTCTTCGTCCCCGCCGTTCCAGCAGTAGACAGTCCTACTGGAGCACTCGATATGCACCAGCCCGGTATCACCAAGCCGGGAAGCAACAATATTCCCAAATAGTTCCCCGGTTTTTGGAGTCTTTCCCCGGTTTACCAGGAACACCGGATCATCCAGTGCACGAAGTACCCTGCTCGGGGGTTGTGCATTGAATTCCACCCGTAACCCTGATTCCTCTGCTGCAGTCCTTGCCATAACCCCTGCCACAACGACACGTCTGGGGGAGAGCACATCCATAAGCCATGCTGCATCTCTCTGGTCAAAAAGTTCCGGGCCGTGAACGACCATCACTGCCGAATCCAAAAGTGTTCTCATGGATCAACCCTTAAAATATCTGATCTGTTTACCTAGTCTCACAAAAACCAGCCCGGCGTGTGCGCATCTTATGAATGCATCTATCGGTCTACCCGGGGGGTAACTGGTGACCTGAAGTCCTCACTACACGGTTCTCTGGTTCCGTAAACGAAACCCGCCATCCCGCATCATACCGTGCACCACATTCCGGGCATATGAGAATCACCTGGTAGACTTCCCGCGTGGATTTGACCGGGGAGTCTTTAGCGGCATTCGGTTTGAGAAATGAGGTGTGGAATCCCAGTTCATACCCACATGCAGGGCATACATGGAGTTCGTTTTCGATTTTGATGTTTTTTATTTCGCTCAGAACCGGCATGGTAACTCTTTGTAAATGCTTACGCTCGTGGTATAATATTAAGATTGCCCGCGGTTTGCAATATCAATGATGATCCAGGCGGCATTTTTCCTGCCGTTGATTCCTTCGTGAACAACCCGGACAGGCCGGGGACAACAGGTCATCGTCTCGGCAATTTTTTTCTCCAGCAGGTCCGGTGTCACCAGCCTTCCGTTGACCAATGTACCGGCACCCATATCGACGATTTTTTTTGCATTGTTCTGCTGTTCCGGATGGTTCGGGTCCATGATGATCAGTGCCGGTTTTTCAAAGAACATGGCTTCATGCAATGTGGTAAGCCCGCCGTGTACAATAGCAATTTTTGCCCTGGCAAGGTGTTCGTAGAGGTCCGGGACATACCCATGGGACACAAAATTGTCAGAAGATTCCGGCAGGGCCGCCCCGGTATAAAAGACATCAAAAAAGAGGTCTTTTCGCCGGTCTGCTATTTCCTTTAACATCAGGTACATCGGGAGTTTGTAGGGTTCTCCTCCGAAACTGGTGAAGATGGTTTCCTGAACGCAGGTGTAACGTGCAGGATCTAATTCATACAAAGGCCCGGTGAAGGCATATCGGTTTTCTTCACCTTTCGGGATGATGATATTATATTCACTGACCGTATCCGGTGCCGGATAATCAGGAACGATAATCTTGTCGGAAAGGTGGATATACCTCACGATAAGAAAATTGAGAGTCATCCAGACCAGGTTGGTCGTACCATCGAGCCCGTTGAAATGGGTCTGGTTCGTGATGAAGACAACCGGCGTCCTCCCGAGCCGGGCTGCGAGCACGCCGCCATACATGGTGTCGCACACCACACAATCGAACTGGTGATTGCGAATGAGCCACAGGACACTCAGGAACGATCGTATCATATCAGGAATAATCCATTTTGAGGACCAGAGGGTCTTTTTCAGGCTGAAGAAACCGTTCTCCCCTTCAAGGCAGACTTCCCGGGGGGTCCGGTGAAGGTTAGTAATGCCCTGCTGACCTAAGAAATCAAAGGATTTGCCATAACCGGCAAAATGAATTATATGTCCCTGGAGCTGCAGGAAATGGCCGAGATGGAGACACCGGGATGTATGCCCGAGCCCCTCGCCGCAGACTACAAAAAGGATCTTCATGCTAAGACCTGCTCTCAAGGATATGTCCCGGGAAATGATGAAATGTCAGGTGAGTACACTTGATTCTGCTTTGGGTCACGCTGCACCATCTGTGTCGTCTTCAGGAATGATAATCCATGCCAGGACATAGATAATAATACCTGTCCCGACAGAAAGAACTGAAACTACCGCCCATATAAGTCGGATCACCGTAGGGTCAACATCGAGGTGTTCCCCAAGACCGGCACAGACACCGCCCAGTATCCGATCTTTTTTTGAGCGGTACAATCGCTTCATGCTAAAAATGTTGTTTTTTCACCCATAAATGTAATTGAGAAAAGTTTTCCGGCCAACTCAGAAGAGTCTAATAATTCCCGCGGTACAAGGCATAGTAGGAAGAGCGTATTATGGCAGGAGATACGGACACGTATAAAACGGCAACCTTTGGTGCCGGTTGTTTCTGGGGAGTAGAAGCCGCGTTCGGCAACGTGAACGGCGTTGTTTCAACTGCGGTTGGATATATGGGAGGCACGAAAAAAAATCCGACCTACAAAAATGTCTGCACCGGGCAGACCGGGCATGCAGAGGTAGTGCAGGTAACGTATGATCCATCAAAGGTCAGTTACGAGCACCTTCTCTCTGTTTTCTGGTCGATTCACGACCCGACACAACTGAACCGCCAGGGCCCGGACATCGGTACAAATTACCGCTCTGTGATCTTTTATCACGATGCAGAACAGGGAAAGGCAGCAAGAAAATCCAAAGAGGCTGTTGAAGCGTCCGGGATATTCAGGTTTGGAAAAATTATGACAACAATTGTACCGGCACCTGAATTTTACCGTGCAGAAGAGTACCACCAGCACTATCACGAAAAGCATGGCGGTTCGTGCGGAATATAATACTTGCAAGAAAAAATGAAAAAAAATTGCAGTATTCTGCCGGATTATTATGCCGTTATCCGCTCCTTCTCGTCAGCAGCAGGGCAATCCTTTTACTTAAGTCTTAGTCAGGAGATGTACTGTAAACCTTTCACGTTTCGGGTTTCCGAACGTCCCATTGAAATGCCAGCATCAATCAATCATCATCTTCTGCATTCCTTTGGGGCCCCCGACTTTTCCCTGGGATTGACCTCGAAACTCGTTCCCGCAGTGCATCCACATGGTAATTGTGCAGAAAACCCCTTTTTTTAGCCCTTCGTCGGAAAAAAAGAGCCTCATATCAGTGTTCTGGCAGGGTTTGTGGGTGCCAAAGGCATAAAGTAAGAGGCAAAAAACAGCTCGATTTAAGGGGCTTTGGTAGCTTATAGATGAGGTGCAAATATGCCGTATTTTGACTGCCGGGGCAATAATTGGGTGTATTCTCCACGCGAACAGAAAAACTCGGTTTTACGGGATTTTTTAATAACAATTGTGAATAAGGGAGAGGAATCGGAGGCCGCACGGGGCTCATTTTACTCATTTTCAGCATAAGAGACAAGGATAGCAATTTTGAAGGGTACTTTCAATGTTGTTTCTTCCATACTTAGTTTAAGAGAACAACCTGCCTGTTTTTGTATACCCGGTTAGAGATTAAAACATCGTGTTGTGGATAGCCGCAGATTCCGGCACCTCCTGCATCACGTCCCAATGCTCAACAATTTTACCGTTTTCCAGCCGGAAAATATCCATCACACCCATGCCGAGGTCGCCCGGTTTCCTGGTAAGATGACTGTGGACAACCACGAGATCTCCTTCTGCGATGAATCGTCTGAAATCGAAGCGGAGCGATGGGAAAGCCTTGACGAATCCTTCCACAAATGCGATAAAGGGTGACGGGCCATCCCCGGCAGTTGGATTATGCTGGCGGTACGAAGATCCCAAGTACTTCGCAACAGCTTCCCTGGGTTTTCTGAGGTTCAACGCAAGGTTGTAAAAATCCCTGACGACTTCTTTGTTTTTTTCCTGTTGATCGTTCATGATATTCCCCATTATATGCTGTGAATTTTTTAAGAGCTTCCCGCGGCACGAGGTACAAACGAGACCAGCCTGAGAGTATACTCCTGTATTGGGGTATAGACTTATTCGAAATATATAAAACTGTTCCCGGATGCGATGCTGCTTCCCTCAGGAAGCAGATGGTGAGAAAAAGAGAAGAAAATTATGGGCCCGCTGAGATTTGAACTCAGGACCTCCGCCATGTCAAGGCGACGTCATAACCAACTAGACCACGAGCCCGCAATTGTCTGATGCTCTATAGCATCTGTCATCTTATTATTAAAAAATAGTGTACCGGCTTTCACAGCATGTTCTGACGCCCGTACCCGTACGAACCGGGGACTGGTATTTTGGCACGGAAAAGTGACATAAATAGAATCAGTTCGCACCCGAAAGGTAAAAATCGCGCTCTACGAAAGGCCGCTGCCTCAGGGCCTCTTTGAGGCACCCCCCGTTGAGCATTCCGGTTCTTTTACTAGTTCTCCAGAGCCGTTATTTTATTACCCGACAGGATCTATGGTTGAATTGATAAAAATGGCAGAAATACCGGATTCGCCAATTCAATTATTTTCCTTCGAACATGACGCACGCCGCCTTGAACTGCTGGTCCGTATCGTTTACTGGATTCTCATCGGCATTGTTGCCTGGGTTTACGGGATCATCGCATTCATCTGCCTGTTCATCCAGTGGTTCCACATCCTGATTCTTGGACGTCGGAGTGAAGGGTTATCAAACATCGCAAAGGGATACCTGGAGTATCTCGTTCATGTTATGAGTTATACCTATATCATGACCGATAAGCGTCCTGATATCCTGCCGGTACTGGTGAAGATTTATGAGAGTAATGATAAAAATTGACCAGAAACGGTCATTTTTTTTAAAAAAAAAGCGTTTAGATTTTTTCACTTGTAATCTTGGCAAATGTCGCAGTGAAGATCCCCGGCAGGCCACGAATCTCTTCCATCACTTCTGCGGGTACTTCGCTGTCAACGTTCAGGATCATGATCGCTTTATCACCGGGGTTTATCCGTCCCACCTGCATACCGGCAATATTTATATTGCATTTACCAAGGATTGTGGATGCACGACCGATAACACCGGGCCTGTCCAGGTGCCGTGAAACGATCACGTAACCTTCGGGGATCATGTCCATCGTGTAACCGCCGACAGCGACAATCCGGCTGCGGCCCTTGAAAAAGACCGTGCCGCTGACCGTCTCTTCTCCTTTGTCGGTCTTGATCCGGATGGTGATGAGGTTCTTGAATCCGCTCGATTCCTGCGTGACCGTCTCGCTGACCGAGATCCCGCGTTCCTTTGCGATGAAATCCGCATTCACGATATTAACCGGCTGCTGGAGGATCGGGTCGAGAAGCCCTTTAAGGGCAAGCCGGGTCACAAATTTCATGCTCCCCGCGTAGGCGGAAAGTTCGCCACCATAGATGCATTCGACGGATGAAAGCCGTCCACTCGCGATCTGGATGACAAACCTGCCCATCTTTTCGGCAAGCTGGGCATAGGGTTCAAGCACTTCCGCCAGTTCCGGCGGGACCATCGGGGCGTTGACCACATACTTTGCAGAGCCGCCGTTTAAGACCTCAATACACTGCTTTGCTACGGAAACTGCAACATTCACCTGTGCCTCAGCCGTACTTGCCCCGAGGTGAGGGGTAACAATGATCTGGTCGAGCGTAAGCAGCGGGGAATCGGTCGGGGGCTCGGTCTCAAAGACATCAAGCGCAGCACCTGCCACTTTGCCGCTCCTGACCGCATCGTAGAGCGCCTTTTCGTCAATGATACCCCCACGGGCGCAGTTGATAATCCGCACCCCGTCTTTCATGGTCGCAATACTCTTTGCGTTGATGAGGTGTTTTGTCTCGGCGATCAGGGGCGTGTGCACCGTGATTACATCGGCAACCCTGAAGAGGTCTTCCACCGACATCATCTCAACTCCAAGCTGTGCAGCCCGCTCTTTGGAGATGAACGGATCATAGGCCACACATTTCATGTCCATCGCGATTGCCCGTTTTGCCAGCTCGCGCCCGATGCGCCCGAACCCGACAATGCCGAGCACCTTCTCGTTGAGTTCCACACCCATGAACTTGCTGCGTTTCCATTCTTTCTTTTTCAGGCTCGCGGTTGCCTGCGGGATGTTTCTTGCAAGGGAAAGCATCATTGCCATGGTATGCTCGGTAGCGGCAAGGGTGTTGCCTTCCGGCGCATTCGCAACAATAATGCCTTTGCGCGTAGCCGCATCCATGTCGATATTGTCCACGCCAACACCCGCACGGCCGATAAATTTCAGCCGTTTCCCTGCTTCGATCACCTTTGCTGTGACTTCCGTGCTGCTCCGCACGAGAAGAGCATCATAATCTCCAATGATCCGGCAAAGCTCATCCTCTTTAAGGTCAGTTTTAACGTCAACTTCGAACGCCTTTTTCAGGATCTCGAGCCCCTCTTCAGCCAGCGGATCGCTGACGAGCACCCTTATGTTTGTCATAAAAAACCCATATACTATATGCACCGTACTTAAAGAGGATTATTCTTTAACCGATGGTAAATGCAGGAACAAAAATCCGACCGACCACTCCTGTGTGTACTCTTTTACGGTAAATGAGGGGAATGATAATTATTAAACAAGAGGGAGTAAGATCATAAGTGGTGCGAGCATGAAGGACGTTCCCAATATTCTGTGGCTCGAGGAGATCAGGAAGGAAGATATTGTATCGGTCGGGGGTAAAGGAGCTTCTCTTGGTGAGATGGCATCCATCGGTCTCCCGGTCCCGAAAGCCTTCGTGGTAACTGCCCAGGCCTTCCGAAGGTTCCTGGTTGAGACCGGTATTGAAAAAAAGATATTTGCTTCATACGAGCGACTTGACGTTGAAAATAACGAGGCACTGGAGAAAGCTGCCGATGGTGCAAAAGCCATGGTGCTTAAGGCAAAGATGCCGGCATTCATAAAAGACGAAATCCGTCACGCTTACAAAAAAATTTCAGCAGAAGATATGATCGTGGCAGTCAGATCGAGTGCTACAGCTGAGGATCTTCCGGACGCCAGTTTTGCCGGGCAGCAGGAGACCTATCTCAATATCAAAGGGGAAGCAGCCCTCCTCGAGGCTGTACAAAAATGCTGGGCATCTCTCTACGGGGCCCGGGCAATCTATTACCGTGCCAAGCAGGGATTTGATGACCACACGGTAAATATCGCAGTTGTTGTGCAACAGCTTGTGCACTCAGAAAAGGCAGGGGTCATGTTCACCTCCCACCCCATAACCGGTGAACCTCTCACGATTATCGAAGGATCGTGGGGACTTGGTGAAGCGGTTGTTTCCGGTTCGGTTTCACCGGATAAATATATCTTCGACCAGCGGTCGGAGAAAGTGGACGACATCCTTATCTCGAATAAGAAAGTGGAGATCATCGCTGACGGGGATCACGGCACAAAGCTGGTGAATGTAACGGGTTCCCGTCAGGACGCTCAGGTGCTGTCCACCGCTGAGATTACCAAGCTTGCCATGTATGGCAAGATTGCTGAAAACCATTATGGTATCCCCCAGGATGTGGAATGGGGCATTGTGAACGGGACAATTTATATTCTTCAGTCCCGTCCGATCACCACGATTGGGAACAAGAAAGAGGCCAAGAGCATGTCAGGACAAAAACAAGACGCAAAAATACTTATCCAGGGTCAAGGGGCAGCTCCCGGGATTGCATCAGGAAGGGTCGCTATCATCCGTGATGTAAAAGACACCGGAAGTGTAAAAGAAGGTGATATTCTCGTAACGAAGATGACAAACCCTGACATGGTACCGGCGATGCGTAAAGTCGCCGCAATTGTCACGGATGAAGGCGGGATGACCTGCCATGCTGCAATAGTAAGTCGTGAACTGGGAACCCCGGCAGTCGTTGGCACCAAGACTGCAACCCACGTCCTGCAGAACGGACAACTGGTCACGGTCGATGGTGAGAAAGGTTTCGTTTATGAAGGCGAGATAACCGTTCCGGCAAAACCGGCTCAGGTTATGCAGATGGCAGCAGCTGCCCCTCATATTATCACTGCGACAAGTGTAAAGGTGAATGTTTCCATTCCCGAAGCAGCAGCCCGTGCTGCAGCGACGGGAGCAGATGGGGTCGGATTACTGCGGATAGAGCACCTGATCCTTGGACTCAACAAGACACCGGGCTGGTTTATCGCCAACAACAAAGAGGAGGATTTTGTCAGGGAACTTCATGATGGCATCAAGATCGTACTCGATGCGTTCCCCGGCAAGCCGGTGTGGGTGCGGACCCTTGATGCCCCTACAGATGAATTCCGGAACATGATGGGGGGAGAGAATGAACCCTTTGAGCATAACCCCATGCTTGGCTGGCGGGGAATCCGTCGCGACATCCAGAGCCCGGATCAGTTCCGTCTGCAGGTCGAGTCCTTCAAGCGTCTCTGGAAGGAGGGGTATGATAATCTCGGCATCATGTTCCCGATGGTTTCCCATCCCGATGAGTTTTTGGCAGCAAAATCGATGATGATGGCGTGCGGGGTGGATGTTGAAAACGTCACGCTCGGCATTATGATCGAAATACCGGCAAGTGCGATCATGATCGAGGACTTCCTCAAGTGTGGTATAAAATTCGCTTCATTCGGGACCAACGATCTCGTTCAATACACGCTCGCAATTGACCGGAACAATGAAAATGTTGCTGACATGTACCAGCCCCAGCATCCTGCAGTGCTTCACCTGATTCATACGGCAATCCAGATGTGCCGGGCGTATGATGTGGAGTGCTCAATCTGCGGGCAGGCCGGTTCTGACCCGAAGATGGCTATCTGGCTCGTTGAGCACGGCATAGCAAGCATATCGGCAAATATCGACGCAATTGCCAAGATCCGCGAGGCGGTTGCCCGCACGGAAAAGCGTATCATTCTCGAGGCTGCGAGAAACCACGATGCTGAATAAGGGTTGTTCAAAAGAAGAACTCTTCTCTTTTTTCTCCCAAAAAAAAAGCGAGGATATTGACCACTCCTCTATTCTGAGCTCCATGTGCACCATTCCCCACCCGGTAGCGGTGCGGGCGCACTGCATGTTCATGGAGACCAATCTTGGTGATCCCGGGCTTTTTCCGGGAACGGCATCCCTCGAAAAGCTCCTCATCCTGCGACTGGGGACCCTTTTCCACCGAAAGGAGGCAGGAGGATATGCAACATCAGGAGGAACCGAGTCCAATATCCAGGCGCTCCGGCTCGCAAAGGTCTTAAAAAAAGAGGTTGTTTATCCCAACATCATCGTGCCTGAATCAGCTCACTTCTCATTCAGGAAAGCCAGCGATCTTCTCTGTCTGGAGATGCGGTCCGTACCGCTTGGCAAGGATTTCCGGATGGATGCACAAAAAGCGGCAGAACAGATCGACAGGAACACGGTATGTCTCGTAGGTATCGCCGGCACCACCGAGTATGGTATGGTTGACCCGATTGCAGATCTGGCAAAGATCGCAGAGGCACATGATGTTTTCTTTCACGTGGACGCAGCCTTTGGCGGTATGGTAATACCATTCCTGAAACATCCTGTTCCCTTTGACTTTGCACTCCCCGGTGTTACGACTATCGCGGTTGACCCGCACAAGATGGGTATGAGTACTATCCCTGCCGGCTGCCTTCTCACAAGGGAACCGGACGTCCTCCATGCGCTCAATATTGACACGCCGTACCTGTCGGTAAAACAGGAATATACCCTCGGGGGCACCCGTCCCGGAGCTCCTGTCGTCGGGGCCCTTGCCGTACTCGACTATCTCGGTGTTGAGGGGATGAAGGCAATTGTTTCCGGATGCATGAAAAATACCAGGCGCATGATTGCCGGCATGGAAACTTTCGGCATCCGGCGTGCCGCCACACCGGACGTGAACGTGGCGACATTTTCCTGCAGGAACGTGCCCGAGCCCTGGAAGGTCTCATGGACACGACAGGGTCACCTGCGAATCGTATGCATGCCGCACGTCCACGGCGACATTATTGAGGCATTCTTACAAGATATTGGTGAAATGTATGCTTGACAGACTTGTGACAACCCTAGAGACCTGCCCCATGATAAAGAGGGGAGAATATAATTATTTCATTCACCCGATCACCGATGGCGTACCCATCATCGACCCCGCTCTCCTCCGCGAAGTGTGCACCGCAATGGTAAAAATGCTCGATTTAACCGGTGTAGACACGATCGTTGTTGTCGAGGCGATGGGCATTCATATAGGTTCGATTCTGTCGACCATGACCGATATCCCCATGACCATCATGCGTAAGAGGGCGTACAAATTGCCGGGTGAAATCGCCGTTCACCAGACCACCGGTTATTCAAAAGGTGAACTTTACCTTAACGGGGTGTATAACGGGGACCGGGTCGTGATCATTGACGATGTGGTAAGTACGGGCGGCACGATGAGAGCGCTTTTACAAGCCCTCAACATTGCCGGGGCTGAAGTGGTGGACGTCTGCATAGCAGTTCAGCGTGGGGACCCGGATATCGGGCGCCCGTATAAGTCACTGGTAAAAATCGAAGTAACCGACAAGGTGTATGTGGTTGAACGACACCTCTGAGCTTATTGAGAACCTGAAAAAGAAAGGGTTTAAACGGGTTGCACTCCAGTCCCCTGAGGGGCTAAAACGTCGGTCAGCAACCGTTGCTGCTGATCTGAAAGCTGCCGGTTTTGAGGTGATCCTGAGCGGCGATCCCTGTTATGGTGCCTGCGATCTTGCACTTGATACTCTGGCGTACGCTGATGTGCTTGTCCATTTTGGGCATTCGCCTGTGGATGAACAGCCAAGGGTAATCTTCGAACCTTATACAATGGATTTTGATGTAGCGGTACTCGAGAATGCACTCCCCTTCTTCAAAGGAGATCATGTTGGCCTTGTCACCACCGTTCAGCATGTCCACCTGATCCCTGCGATGGAACTATTCCTGCAGGCAAAGGGGATATCCTGTATTGTTGCAGAAGGTAGCGGGCGGACACCGAACCGTGGTCAGGTGCTCGGGTGCAGTTTTGCCGCAGCAAAAGGGACGGGTGCAGAGGAGATTCTTTTTGTTGGTACAGGACTCTTTCACCCCATCGGTATTGCCCTTGCTACCCATGCACGCGTGATCGCACTGGATCCCCTCACCGGATCTGCCCAGGTAGTGAGCGGTGACGCACTCATGCGCCGTCGTTTTGCGATCATGGAAAAAGCAAGGGGTGCAAAAAGCGTGGGTATTATTGTCAGCACCAAGAGTGGCCAGCAGAGGATGGATCTTGCCCTCCGGCTGGCATCGCTCTCGCCTGCTGCCGTGATTGTTACCATGCGGGATGTACATCCGGACGAATTGCTGAACCTTGGATTCACCTGTTACGTGAATACCGCCTGTCCCCGGCTTCCGTATGATGATCAGGTACGCTTTCCGGTGCCGGTTCTTTCACCCCAGGAATTTGAGATTCTTTGCGGCGTCCGTTCATGGGACGCATATACGATTGATGAGATCGTATGAAACTCAGACACCTTGAGATGAAACTCCAGCGTATCGCCGGTTATCACCACCCGCGTGCTGCGCTCGAACAATACCAGACACCTGCTCCTCTTGCTGCCCGGTTGTTGTACCATGCCCTGATGAAAGGTGATATTGAAGGGAAAACGGTGTATGATCTCGGGTGCGGTACCGGGGTGCTCGCAATCGGCGCTGCCCTGCTTGGGGCGGATCATGTGAAGGGGGTCGATAGTGATCCACAAGCGGTCAAGGATGCGAATGCAAATGCTGCACTGCTCGAAGCTGATGTTGCGTTCATTGTTGCTGATGTGCGGGATGCAGCACTTCCCGGGCTTCTCGGGCCCTGCGATACCGTGGTCATGAACCCGCCATTCGGGGCGCAGAAAACGCACGCAGATCGTCCGTTTATCGATCTGGCCCTTTCCATTGCTCCTGTTATGTACAGTATCTTTAATGCGGGTTCTACCCAATTTATAGAAACCTACACAGCGGAGCGGGCGGAGATTGATGAAAAAGTCGGCGGCATATTTCCCATAAAACGCACCTTTTCTTTCCACACGCACGATGTCCAGGAATTCGAGGTCGAGATCTTACGCCTGGTACGGAAACAATAACCCGGAACCGCACCGTTAAAAATACCCTTACCGGACTCGCGGCAGCACATCTTGTCACTGACATTTATATGCCGGTGCTCCCTGCCATTCTTCCCCTTCTTATTGCAACCAATGGATATTCCTACTTGGCAGCCGGGCTGCTTGTTACTGCCTACAACGTCACTTCATCATGCACCCAGCCACTGGTCGGGTGGCTCTCGGACTCCAAAGGTTTCTCCGTGAGCATCAGTATCAGCCTGTTCGTGAGTGCAGTATTTGTCGCTCTCATGGGGATTGCCCCGTCCTATCACCTGATAATGCTCTTTGCCATCATCGCCGCACTGGGACATGCGTGCTTTCACCCAACGGCATTGAGCCTGGTGAACCGGCTCTGTGTACAGGAGAACCGGGGACGGATCACGTCCTACTTCGTTGTCGGGGGTAATTTAGGATATGCGATCGGCCCGGTACTGGCCGGGGTCCTTGTTTACTCGCTGGGGCTCCCCGGGCTCCTGTTCCTTATTTTCCCGGCACTCTTCATGCTCGTTGCCCTCAGATACCTGCTCCCGGGCGGGATTGCCGGGGCGTGTCAGTCCCATGCCAGACCGGAATCACCAAAACAGGGGGAGCAATCCAAAAAACCGTTTATAATCCTCATGGCGGCATCCGTTCTCAGAGCCTGGGCTGTCTTTGCCGCAATTACGTTTTTGCCGATGTTCCTCGTTACCCAGGGGTATGATCTCATGACTGCGAGCATTATCATGACTCTTATGCTCCTTGCAGGAGTTGCCGGGCAGATTATTGGAGGCCATATTTCTGATCGGATCGGGCGAAAAGAGTTCATGATCTTTGGCCTTGCAGGAGCAATTCCTTTCTTTTACCTGTTCTTTGCAAGCACGGGAGTCATTGCGATCATAGCAATCCTTCTCTTCGGGTTCTTTCTCTGGTCAACATTTGCCGTTGCAGTTGCCATGTCACATGAACTCCTGCCCCAGAATATCGGGCTTGCATCCGGCATGATGCTGGGCCTTGCAATTGGATTTGGAGGTCTGGGTGTAGCCGTCAATGGTGTAATCGCAGACCGTTACTCTCTCGCTGCTGCCCTGGGAACTATCCCCATCCCGATTGTCGCAGCGATGCTGCTTATGATTGTCATTCCGTACCCATGGAAATCGTTAACGGGTCATCTTGCAGGCAGAACATCCCGCTGATTCATTCAATACACTTATAAGGACGGATTTACAAAACAAAGGAGATTGAGGAAATTGTATGGATAAAATGGGAATTATTTCATTGATCGTCGGTCTTGTTTTACTCGCGATAGGGGGCTATGCAATCTGGGCCTTCCTTCCGGACGTAATAGCAGCAGTAAAAGGACTTATCGGGATTGTTGTGGTACTCATCGGCCTGATGATGGTCATCTTCGGCGTCCTGATCGTTAATGATTAAGGAAAATGTACCGAGGGAAAAACTAACTCAAAGACTTTTTTTATATCTTGACTTTCGAGACATTGAAAGCAGGTTGTTTCGGGTACAGGCTCTGCTTTGCTGTCGAAGCAGTCATCAAAAGGCTCTTCACTCCATGTGCGATACCATAATCCTGGGATATGAGGATACCTGAATTTATAAGACGGAGGTCAGGTACCGGTCAATTTTTTTATGAGGCGGCGGTTGGGTGCAAGATACCCGATAATAACGGCAATACCAAGAAAAACCAGTGCCGTCACGGTCGAGACAAGAATGAACAGTCCTGCGAAATATGCAACGATGACCGAAATAAGCCCGAGAAGTCGCCCCCTGGTGTATGCCCCGACGATTGACAGGAAGAGGAGTATCGTTGGCAGGATGAGAAAAAGAGTCCGGATCGCAGGATCTGAGTAAATCGTGTCGACTACGTTCCCGAGTGCACCGACAATAACTGCCTGAGGGTCAATGCCAATCGCGGTCCAGAGACCGGAGAGAAAACCAACACCTATAACAAACTGCCATATATAGGTTCGGGATTTTTTTGCCATGGCTGTCAGCAATCGGAGAGGGGGATTATTTTCAAAAATTCGGCTTAGTTTCCTGCTACTTTCACTTTAGTGCACCTCGCTGTCAACATCCAGTTCATCAAGAAACGGCATCAGCCCGGTAATGTACCGGACAGTTGTCCCATTGTTGGATACTCGCATTTCACCAATAGTCACGATCTCGATCATGAGCGGGAGCTCCCGCATTGTCTGCTCAAATGACGGGTCGTTCTCCCGGGTAAACCGGAGGAAATTTTCGATAGTGATATAGGGGCGCCCGTATTCCGGGAATATGTCAAATTCCTCCAGGATGGATTCCAGAGTCCTGGTGCGTGCGAGATCTTCTTCGAAAAATAAGAAGACTTCGACGCCATACGTGCGGCTAATCTCATCCAGCATCCGGATGTCGAGCGTCCTTCCTTCAGCCACTCCAAGGGACCCCAGCTTTTCTTCGGGTTTTGTGCCGCCAAGGGCTGACCAGTTTTTCAT
>Ga0326726_10002479_pt1 | contig 16963 bp, 10 predicted proteins | sample MHFenrmetagenome_2_FD_207603 | JGI IMG/M metagenome (GOLD analysis project Ga0326726, IMG submission 207603) | Lab enriched peat soil microbial communities from Michigan Hollow, Ithaca, NY, United States - MHF15MN | ecosystem: Environmental > Terrestrial > Soil > Wetlands > Peat | place: USA... | reverse complement strand
CATCTCAACATAGTTTTGTGCTACGGCATAGAAGTCGTGTGATCCTGCTGTTACATCATATACGCGCGTATGTGAAAACGATGCACGATTTACGTCGTTATCCACAACTTCTATATTTACGTTACCATCATTCGGTAACCAGCCCGGTGTGTTACTTGCTGCCAATACTATTCTGTCTCCTACATCTGCAATACAGATTCCATCAAAATGTACTACCACTTTCCCTGGTTGTGTAACGTTAATATTTATTTGACCAACTGTTACAGGGTTACCACGTGCATTAATACTGGTTTGACTTATTCCCTGATGCCAAACTGGGTATTGAGCCTGGCCAGGAATTGTTAGCGTGTAGAGATCACTATCACAAGTGTAATTGAACTTTTTTTCATGGCTTCCTCCAATTTTTTGTTTGGGAAATATTTTTAGTTATTTGGCACTATTTAATCAGTGACATTTGCTTAGTCTCGATAAAACCCCCTGCTTGAAGTTTATAGAAGTAAACTCCGCTCGGTAATCCTACGGCGGTAAATTCAACTTCATACGTTCCCGCCTGTTTCTCTTCATTCAACAAAGTTGCAACTTCGTTTCCTAAAACATCATAAACTTTAAGTGTAACAAAACTTAATTGTAGTATTTGATATTTGATTGTTGTTGTTGGATTAAATGGGTTAGGATAATTCTGATACAGACAGTAAGTATTTGGAATATCTGATTGTTTGTCATCAACATCTGATAAAGGACCGAAAAAGAGAGAGTCAATATACCATTTCGAACCCTGATGAAGTTTATAACTTGTGAGTGAACTATCAATTGTGAATTTAATTATTGCAACATCCGGTATATCATTAGTGGTGTAATCTATGTTGATAATAAATTCTGTATAGTCAGTAACTAATTGATGTGAATTCAGAATTCCTTCACCAATGAGATTACTATTTAAATTTGTTTGGATTCTTGCATCAAAGATATCCTCTCCTATTGGAAAATATTTGAAGAAACCGTGCAGTGCCTCTGGTCTGCTACTAAGAGGAATTTCAAAAGATTGAATGAGTGGTGGAAATAGAAATGCCAGTTCAGGACAAGTGTCAACTATACCTTCAATGCAATAATCTCCTGAATAGGGTGGACCGCTTGGAAAAACTTGTAAGCACTCCAAAGGTGGAGGATAAATATTGTTTGTATTCCAATAAGGAGGATCACATAAACAAGTCAACCATTCCTCGAAATCTCCGTTTGGTATATTCTGCGCCAGAGTTTTGCACACAATTGCTGAAAGAATCATACTTAAAATCAGCAAGCTGAAAACTTTATTTGAATAATTTACCATAATACAGCTCCTTTCTAAAGAGTATCTAGTATTTTAGTCCAATGTAGAGAGCTAATTTTTATTTTAATAATACCATCTTATTAGTTTCAACAAATGGACCGGCTTTAAGTTGATAGAAATAAACTCCGCTTGGCAGGTTAACTGCATTTCAGGTTAACTCATAAGTGCCAACAGGTTTTTCTTCGTTAACTAGTGTTTCTATCTCGTTGCCTAGGATGTCAAAAACCTTCAAAGTTACATTACCACCAATCGGTAATTGATAACTGATCACAGTACTTGGGTTAAATGGATTAGGATAATTTTGTGAAAGAATATAGTTTGAAGGTAAAGTATTCGAAAGTTCTTCGACAGGAACAATCTCCGATAAAGGTCTTCGCCAAACACCATTGTCAGTGCCAGTATACACATATCCATTATTATCCATCGTAAAGGTGTGAATATTAAGATTTGTTAAACCATCATTTCGAGAACCTAAACTATCACCGTTATCAGAAAACAGAAATACACCTAAGCTATCAGTCCCAATTAACATACCGCCAGATTCTAATGACAGCCCAGCATCCGGGGTGAACCAACTAACTTGTGTCCAGGTGTTACAAGAATCACTTGATATAAAAAGCCCAACGAACACACCCACAAGTATATTTCCATTCAAACATCTACTGAGAACACATAATGGGTATGGTGAAATTGGATCACTTAATTCCAACCAGTTTTGCCCATTATTTGAAGATAGATAGATATATCCTCTTGGATATTCGCCAAACCAAGTATGCCCAGAAGTTATTACACTTTGACCTCTGAAATCAAATAGGTCTCCACCATGAATCGTATCTGGTGAAGTCCAGGTCGAACCATCGTCTGTTGACAAGGCAAGCCATGAAGAAGAAACTGGGGGGGATCATAACACACTTTATTTATTAAAAAACTATTTTTAGTTCCTCCACAAAAGACTAATCCTGCTGAGCTAACTGTAATTTTAAATATCCACCCATTAAATGGTAGTTGACCCATAATATTGAGATTGACCCAGGTATTTCCGTTATCGGAAGATTCATAAAAAGAATCATGTGGGGCATAATTTATAAAATAACTCGCAACCATAAACAATAATCCAGAGGGGGCAATTGCAATATCAATAGCACACGAATCGACAATTTGTAACCAAGTAATTCCATTATCAGTTGAGCGATACACAGCACTATCGGATGTAACAGCAAAGATAGTAGAGTTTCTTGTAGCGATATCCTTAATAACTTTATCATCAAGACCAAGATGTATCCACTGTGCAAAACAAATTTGTGCGGTAAGCAAAAAGAAAAACAAAGTTTGTAGTAAGGTTTTTCCCGTGAAGCGGGATTTCGTAGAACTTAACATAGTAGGCCTCCTTTTGAAGTTGAAAAATTTAATTTCAAAACTTCTGCTTCGGGAGAGTTGTCGGTATGTTATCGCTGGAAATTATTCAGTATCTAAACTCAGAAAATTTAACTTTCTCGGAGTAGAGAAAAACAACCTGATGAAATAAGCATTTTATTTTGCACATAGTCAGGAAGAATCGGTTTGTAATTGGCAATCACAAACCCCACCAACCTTTATTGACATGGGTTTGAGTGAAACAAAAATATTTTAGTAGATTTTTAGTTCAATCCTCTTTTTTTTAATAAAGCATCTACTGATGGTTTTCTTCCTTTAAACTTAACATAAAGCTCCATCGGATCTTCACTTCCTCCTTTTTCCAGAACATTCCTTCTGAAAGAATCAGCAGTGGCTTTGTCAAATAAACCATTTTCCAAAAATGATTCGAAGGCATCTGAATCGAGAACCGCAGACCATAGATAACTGTAGTAACCGGCTTCATATTCCCATGTTGCGATGTGCAAAAAATTGGTAGTTAAATATCTCGGCCAGATTTCAGGAATCAATCTCATTTTCTTAATAGATTCTTTTTCAAATTGCGATACATCTTTTTCAGTAGTATCTGTTATCACATGCCAGTCCATATCAAGCAAGGAAGCAGCTATATATTCCAGAGTTTCAAAACCCTGATTGAAAAATCGGGAGTTGTGAATTTTATCAATTAAATCCTGAGGAATTGGTTCGCCAGTTTTGTAATGCTTTGCATACATTTTCAGAACTTCCGGCTGCAACGCCCAGTTTTCCATTATCTGTGATGGTAGTTCCACAAAATCCGACGGCACCGAACCAGAACTAGGATAGGTAACATTCTGAAACAAACTGTGAAGTGCGTGTCCGAATTCATGGAATAAAGTTAATACATCATCAAGACTAATTAGCGCGGGTAAATCAGTCGTCGGCTTTGAAAAATTACCAACATTAGTTACAAGCGGAGTAATGTAATTACCATCTATATTGCTCTGAATTCTAAAATAATCGCACCAGGCACCGTTTGTCTTACCGGCACGCGGGAAGTAGTCGGTATACAAAATTCCAAGATGCTTTCCATCAGCTTCCTTCACTTCAAAAACTTTTACTTCGGGATTGTAAACCTGGATGTCATCTCTTTCAACAAACTGCAATCCATATAGCTTAGTCGCAACAGCAAACGCTCCATTAATTACATTTTCAAGTTTGAAATATGGACGAAGCATTTCTTCATTAAGATCATACTTTTCTTTTTTCACTTTTTCTGCGTAGTACCACCAGTCCCATGGCTCTAATTTGAACTTACCTCCTTCAGCATCAATTATTTTTTGCATTTCTTCAGCTTCCGATTTTGCTTTTCGAACTGTCGGCTTCCAGATATCATTCAAAAAAGAATAAACATTATCTGGTGTCTTTGCCATTTTCTTTTGAAGCACGAAATCAGCATACGTTTTATAACCAAGTAAATTCGCTTTCTGGACTCTTAGAACAATAATCCTTGTAAATATTTTTTTATTATCCAGCTCGTCATTGTTATTGCCACGGTTCATGTAGGCTTTGTACATCTCTTCTCTCAAATTTCGTTTTTCTGAGAACTGCAAGAAAGGGATTAGGGTGGGTTTATCAATTGTGAACAACCACTTTCCTGTTACACCCCGTGCTTCCGCTTTTTCTTTTGCAGCTTGAATAGAAGCATCAGGAAGTCCGGCAAGATTTTCCTGTTTATCCACGATCAATTCAAATTTATTATTCTCTTTACGGACGTTATCTCCGAATTTCAGGATTAGCTGGGAAAGCTCATCATTAATTTTTCTTAGCTGTTCTTTCCCTTCATTGCTGAGATTCGCACCACCTCTTTCAAAATCTAGATAATAATTTTCAAGAACCCTATTTTGTTCAGTTGTCAGATTAAGAGTTTCTTTTTCCTCGTACAAAGTTTTAATACGCTGAAAAAGTTTTTCGTTCAAATAAAAGTCATCGGTATGCTTTGATAACATAGAAGTTGATTTTTCAGCTATCTTCTGCATTTCATCGTCAGTGTCGGTGCCGTTTAGAGAACCGAAAACTTTAGTTACTTTGGTAAGTAACTCTCCGCTTTTTTCGATAGCCACGATTGTGTTTTCGAAAGTAGGTTGATCTTCATTATTAACTATGGCTGCAAATTCCTGGTTCTGCTGCTTAATTCCTTCTTCAAATGCCGGCAAATAATGTTCATTTTTAATTTCGCTGAAAGGCGGGGTTTGAAATGGGGTTTTCCATTCTTTGAAAAAAGGATTGTCTGTGTTTTCAATTTGTGCCTGAAGAGTAAAAGTAAATGATAATAATAAAAAAGAGAGAAGGTAGAAATACTTTTTCATTGTGAGCTCCTGGAGGATATTAGATAATGAAGTGTTTTATAGTTATTAAAATATTCACATACTAAATTATCGAATAAACTTAGCCGAAATCAATAAATATTACACTACCGGTAATAAAGCTCCACCAAGTCACTTTTGTTCAAAATAAACCTTTATAGTCACAACTGAATTCATTGGTGTTTCAAGGGTCAGAGTTTTTCCTTCAAACTCAAGTTCTTTAATTTCTTCTTCCATAAAATTTGATGAAAAAACTTTTTTCGGAGTTTCGGGAAATTCTATTTCAGCCTCGGTATCTTTACCTTCGCTTTCATACCATTGAAAAATATAGGCATTATCGTCTTCTGCTTTTTTTAAAGTTGTTAATACAAGATTCGGAGCATTCATTTTTACAAAAGAATATTCTGCAGGGAGAGAACCATTATGAACATCAGTTATAAATGGAATAAGCCTGTAATTAAAATTATATCCTTTATTTACCGTGTTTGCTTCTTTCCAGTTTCCTGTATGAGGATAAAGTGAATACTCAATTACATGCTCTCCCCTGTCGGCAGTTGGATCAGGCCATCTGGGCGAACGAAGCAGTGATAATCTCATTACATTATCTTTTACATCATATCCATATTTCGAATTATTGAGAAGACTAACTCCATAACCATTATTTGAAACATCAGCCCAGCGGATTGCAGAAACTTCATATCTTGCCTTATTCCAGGAATTATTTCGCTGAGTCGATCTTGTAACTGATCCATAAGGAATTTCATAAGTTGCAATCGTATCCTGAACTGATAACGGAAAAACCACTTTGAGCATTGTTTTATCTTCCCACCAATCTACATCAGTAAGAAAATCTATCCTGTCGATTCCGTTGTATAAAATAATATCCTGTCTGAAAAATGAATTTGGAAAATTCGGTGTCGGAAAATACTTCACAACTCCCGGTTTTAAATAATCGTGATAAACACTTAAAACAGTTCGGACCGGACCATTTTCTTTCATTTCAATTTTTCTGTGGGAATCCATCCCTTCGGGAAAAGTCATCGGGAACTCTACTCCTGTCCAACCTATATTCCATGCATCCCATGCAGTTGGTTTATCTTCGAGCAGCTGCAAACGGTTACCTTCCCCTGCTAAAATTTCTTTGCCATTCTTTTTATCGTAAATACTTTTTATCCAGCCACTGTCCGGATCAACCGTAATTTTGAAATATTCATTCTCAATATAATTGTTCGAAGAGAGTCCGTTATCCGATAATGAAGGTTTATTTCGATTCTTTAAGAAATAAACCTTGTATCCGTATGAAGGAACATCATCAGCAATAAAAAGAATTTTATTTTTGTAAGTATCTTCATTTACTAATTGAGACGGAACTTCTTTTCCATCACTATTGTAGACTGCATAACTATTTAAATCTCCTTCCGGAAGTTCAAGTTGAACAACATCTTTTCTATTCCACGAAAGCGAATTAAATACAACAACCGGTTTTCCTCCGATGGAGTCCATTCGGACATTTTTTGCAAAGGAAGTGTTTATATTTTTTGAGATGTTTTCTAAAGCTTCATTAGTTACGAAGTTACCGATATCAAGTGAATGCTTGTAAGTCTTCATTGCGTCGATATAAATTTCTCTGATTCCGGAACCGGGAAGCAAATCGTGGAATTGGTTCAGCATTACACCCTGCCAAGCTTTTTCAAGATTATCACTTCTGTATTTTCCGTGGTATAAAAGATTGGAAAGTGAGGAAAACTTTTCTGCATTTGTTAAAGTTATTTCGCTAAGGCGGTTATACTTTTTCATATTTGCCTGAGTTGTGTAAGTTCCCTGGTGGTATTCAAGATAGAGTTCGTCATTCCATACAGGTACATCAGAAAGATCTTGGCTCTTTAACCATTCTAAATATTCTTTCGTAGTTCCGTAAATAATATTCGGATAGATATCGATCGTCTTCAAATGTTCAATCCTTTCAATCATATCTATTGAAGGACCACCACCATGATCACCAACACCAAACAAGACAAGCATATTTGTAAAGCCCGTGTTTGCTTCAAATTGTCTTAGCCAATCGACCAAACCATAAGCTTGTGTTATTGTGTTAACATAATCGAACGGGAAATAAGAAAGTATTTTTGAACCGTCAGGAGATTCCCACCAGAAAACACGGTACGGAAAAACATTTGTATCATTCCAGCCAATTTTCTGAGTTATAAATGCATCAATACCAGCATTTTGATAAAACATCGGCATATTCCAGTTATAGCCGAATGAATCGGGATTCCATCCGATATGAATATCAGCCCCAAGTTTTTTCCTAAAATATTTTTTTGCATAAAGAATCTGTCGCATCCACGAAGGACCATCAATCAGGTTGCAGTCTGGTTCGATCCACATTCCTCCAATCGCTTCCCATCTCCCGATTTTCATTTTTTCTTTTATTCCCTGAAAAACATCCGGATAGTAATCTTCCATCCATTTATAATATTGCGCTGCACTTTGTGTATAGGTAAAATCAGGTTTTTCATCCATCATATGAAAAACTGAACTGAATGTATTTTTACAAACTTCAATTGTTTCCTTCTCACGCCACAACCAGGCAGCATCAATGTGTGCATTAGAATCAAAAAAAAGAGCAAACTTTTTAGCAAATTCTTTTATGGGTCCAAGTTGTTTACGAACATTTACCATTGATAATCTAAATTTTTCAATCTCACCATTTCCCAATGCATCAACATCAACTTCTGTTGCAAGCTGTTGTAGCAGACTATTCAGCTTAGTTCGTTCACTTTTCCCTATTTTTGATTTATCAATCCCCGGATCGGTTTTTACGCGTGCATTTGTCTGGTAAGTATCGAAGCTTAAAAGTTTCTGTCCAACTTTCATGCTCAAAGAAAAATCAAGAATTGTCTGGTGAAGATCCTTCGTACCTTCCATATCAATCCTTGCACGGAGAAGACGAAGTGGACCGCCGGTATTTATTCCTTTAATTGCTATTAAAAATTTTTCTCCCGGTTTTGCATTTTCAGCTAAAATGAATTCACCATCCCAGGGAAAATATCCTTTATTTTCTCCGTTAACATAGAAGTAACCGTAATCATCAACAGAAACAAGAAATGTAATCTTCCCTTCAACAGGTTTTCCCAGAATTGTTTCAGGAAGAATTATCTCCTTTCTCAGCCAGCAGGAATCCTCATAATTTTTTTCATCCACCCGAAGAACTCCCCAACCAGAATCATCAAAACCGACAGAAGTTGGATCTCCTTCAATTTGTTTTGATAAATCCGGACTTATTCTCCAGTTATTAAAGCTGAAAGCTGTCAAAGAATCTAGAGCATCAGATAGTTTATCAACATTTGTTTGTGCAAAGACTAGAGGCATCCAGAAAAGAATTGAGGAAAAAAGTATAAATATTTTTTTCATAACTACACCTATTAAAGTTCGATAATTATTTTTTTCTTATCTGGTCCAGCAGAACTGCTAAAAGAATTACAAGTCCGACAATAACCTGCTGAACATAACTTCCAACATTTAAAAGATTTAACCCGTTTCGAAGAACTGCAATAAGCATTGCACCAAGAAAAGTTCCGATGATTGTTCCCCTCCCCCCAAAGAGACTTGTGCCACCAACAACAACTGCAGCGATTACATCAAGTTCGTACATCAACCCTGCGTTTGGCTGCCCTGAATTTATTCTTGATGCAAGCAGAATTCCGGCTAAGGCGGAAAGAACTCCTGAAATTATATAAACGGAAATAAGAATTTTATTTGTTTTAATTCCTGCGAGACGTGCTGCTTCCAGATTTCCACCAACTGCGTAAACGTATCTTCCAAATCTTGTTTTGGTCAACACAATATGAGAAGTAATAAATACAATCATCATAATCACAGTCGGAACAGGAACTCCTATTATCCTTCCGCCGCCGAGATAGCTGAACGCTTCCGGTAATTCCCAGACAGGTCTGCCTTCTGTATAAACAAAAGAAGCTCCTCGCCAGATTGTCATCAAAGCAAGGGTTACAATGAAAGGAGTAATTTTAAACTTGGTTACAAAGATTCCTGCAATGAAGCCAGAAAAAACTCCAAATAATAATCCAGCTAATATTCCAAGTGAAAGGCTAAGATATACCGGCACATTAATTTTAATAACGGTTGTAGCTATAATTCCGGCAAATGCTACAAGGGAACCCACAGACAAATCAATTCCGGCAGTTAGAATCACAAATGTCATTCCCGCTGCTATGATTGCGGTGATGGAGGCCTGGAGTGAAATATTTAATAGGTTCTCTGCGGTGAAAAAATATTGGGAAAACTGTGAGAATAAAATTATCTCTGCAATAAGAGCAATGCCGATACTGAATTCACTTACAACCTCTACAAATTTTCTTCTTCCAATATTAGCTGGCATGTTTTACCTTTTGCGAATGCATCCCTTCGGGAGAAGAAAATTTTGTTGCAAGATTCAGAATTTTTTCCTTATTTGCTCCTTCGTGCGAAAGTACTCCTGTTATTCTTCCCTCACACATTATAATAATTCTATCCGAAATCCCAATCAATTCAGGAAGCTCTGAAGATATTACAATGATTCCCTTTCCTTCCTCAGCAAGATTATTAATCAGATTATAAATCTCGAATTTAATCCCGACATCTATTCCTGCCGTTGGCTCATCAAAAATCAGGATGTTAGAATTTGTTTCAAGCCATCTTGCAAGTACAACCTTTTGCCTGTTGCCGCCGCTTAATGATTCCACACTCGTCTCAATCGAAGGAGCTTTTACTTTAAGCTGATCAAATTGTTTTTGGACAGATGAATTTTCTTTCTGTTTACTTATAAACAAACCATTCATCATTTTACTTAAAATTGAGACGGAAATATTTTCCCTTATGCTCATATTCATAAACAAACCCAGAAGATTCCGGTCTTCAGTTAATAATGCTATACCTGAATCGATTGCTTCCTTTGGTGAATTTATTCTAACTTCTTTATCATTAATAAAAATTTTACCAGAAGTTATTTTATCTGCACCAAAGATTGCACGGACCAGCTCGCTTCTCCCCGCCCCGACTAATCCGGCAATTCCAAGTACTTCACCTTTATACAATGAAAATGAAATGTCATTTATTTTATCTGAACTTAAATTTTCAACTTTTAATATTTCATCGCCTTTTTCGGCTTTGTTCCGCGGATATTCACCTGCAAGTTCACGACCAACCATGAGTTTTATTAGTTGATTTTTATCAACTTCTTTTATTTCTGACGAATGAACAAGTTTGCCGTCACGCAAAACAGTAACTCTGTCTCCGATTTCAAATATTTCTTCAAGTCGATGAGAAATGTAAATGATGCCAACTTCTTTTTCCTTTAGTTTTCTAATTACCTCAAATAAGTTTTTTATTTCTTTACTAGTTAAAGGAGCAGTCGGTTCATCCATTGCAAGAATTTTTACGTTGCCAACAATCGCTTTGGCAATTTCAACCATTTGTCTTTCTGCAGTACTCAAACGATTTATGGTAAGTGTTACGTCAATTTCCTCACCAAGCTGTGAAATAGTTTCTGCAGCTTTTATGTTCATTTCTTTTTTGTTGAGAAAAAATGAATTCCTGATTTCTCTGCCAAGAAATATATTTTCTGCAGTGGTTAATTCAGGTACAAGTTTAAAATCCTGATAAATTATTTTTATCCACATAACCTGGGATTCGGAAGGAGAATTGAATTCAACTTTTTCATCATTAATAAAAATTTCCCCGCTGTCCTTTGTCACTGCACCTGATAGGACTTTCATCAATGTAGATTTACCGGCACCGTTTTCACCTACAAGACAATGAACTTCACCCATTTTTAAATCAATTGAAACTTTATCAAGTGCAAGAACTCCGGGATAATGTTTCATGATATCCCGCATCTCCAGAAGATTATTCATTTAATAGTATTTTATTTTTGGGGAATCCATCACTTTGTGAGAAGAGCTTCCTTATCAACTATTCCCACTTCAACCGGAACATTTTTCGGAACAATCTGCTTATTAAAATAATCATTAATAACATCGATTGTTTTAATCCCGATTTTTTTCGGATACTGTATGACATCTGCCTTTAAAGGTGAACCTTTTACTATTGCATCAACTGCAGGCAAGGTCGCATCATAACCAACAATAACAATTCCTTTCCTGTTAAATTGATTAACAGCATCAAGAGCACCAAGTGCAGAATCATCATTTATCCCAAAGATTCCATTTAGGTGCGGATTTGCCTGAAGTACATCAGCTGTAACCTGCAAAGACCTGTCGCGTACTCCCTGTCCGTTCACATCGGCAACTATTTTAATATCGGGAAATTTACTCAGAGCTTCTTTAAATCCAGCAACCCTATCAAGAACCGAAGTTATTGCAGGTTGATTTACGATAGCAACATTTCCATTTCCGTTTAATCTTTTCGCAAGATATTCACCGGCAAGCTTTCCTCCCTGGATATTGTCTGAAGCAATATGCGAAACTACGTTGCCCTCCTCAGCGGCAATATCCGCTGTGAAAACAGGAATGCCGGCTTTATTAGATTCTGCAATACCAGAGCCAATTCCTTTTGAATCAACAGGGCAAACAATAATTGCATCAACTTTGCGTGATATAAAATCTTCAATCTGTGAAATCTGTTTTCCCAAATCCCATTCTGCTGAAGTGATGATTAAATCATAACCATCTCGATTTGCTTCAATTTTTAATCCTTCCTCCAGATCGCGATAAAAAATATGTCCTCGTGTAAGCAAACTTACCCCGATAGTTTTTATATTCTTTTCAGGTTGTTTCTTTCCGCTGCAGAATGAGAATAGAAGAATAATGGATATAGTAAAAATAGTTGAAAGGAAAATTTTCATAAGTCACTCACAATTTTAGCAATGTAATTGGAATTACTATTTTAACAAAATCATCTTTTTGGTTTCTGAATAACCCCCAGCCGTTAACTGATAAAAATAAACTCCACTTGATAATGAAGAATTAAGAATGAATAATGCAGAATGCTTGCCTGCGTTTTGAAATTCATTATTTATTAGCGTGGTAATTTCTTCACCAAGTGCATTAAATATTTTTAGTGATACATTACTTCCTTCCGGCAGTTGCCAACTTATTGTTGTGCTCGGATTGAAAGGATTTGGATAGTTCTGCTCAAGTTTAAAATCTTTAACAATAATTTCATCCGGTTTAACAGAAACGGGTGTTACGAGTAAATTTCTGTAAATCTGAAAACCAGCTATTCCATCTGCAACATATACAAAGCCATTACTTTCATCCACCCCTGACGCAAAACATCCAGAAGGTTCATACCAGCCCTCTAATGTCGGATTCGATGGATCTGAAATATCCACAACCTGAAGTCCTCCTAAAATATATTCAGATACATATGCATAATTTCCTTCTAAAGTTATTCCTGTTGAACCATCAATCAGATCAATGTAACCTATGACAGAAGGATTCAGAGGATCTGAAACATCCACGACTTCAACACCACCATAACCATCTGCAATGTATGCTTTACTATCTTTGACTTTAACATCCTGCGGATAGCTCGTAATGTCCTGGAACCGGTTGATTAAATTCGGATCAGTGGGATCGCTTATATCTATAATGTAAAGACCGTACGTATCTTCGCCCGGGAATAGCCCGTAATCTACAATGTAAAGGTAATTGCCTTCTACATCAACAGCCTGGGCATAACAATAATCAACTCCGGGAATACCACCAGATTGCCAGCCCATAGTGTGTGCAATCAAATGCAGGTTATTCGGATCTTCAAAATTTAAAATCCTGACACCATCCCACCAGCAGGCAACAAAAGCTAAACTGTCTCTCACAACCAAATCCCAAGTCATCACTGGAGAAGTATATGAAGACAGGTTTATAGGATTTGCAGGATTAGAAACATCCATTACGTGTACTGTATTGCTTGCAGTCATACTATAAGGGCAGTATAGAACTAATGAGTTATCAGCAGCTTCAACAAGAGAACCATCAATATCTGCATAACCAACCTGAATAGGATGAGTGGAATCAGAAATGTCAATTACTCTGAACCCGTTACTTCCTGTATAAGCATAATTACCTGAGACAGAAACATCTTCGACAAATCCAGGAATCTCAAATCCGGAAACATATTGCACTGCGGATGAATCAGTCACATCAAGAACTGAAAAAGTACTATTACGTGTCAGATAAACGTAATCTTCAATTCCTGCAATAAATTCATAATCACCTGAGTAAAGAGAAATCGGTGTTGGTGTTGAAGGATCTTCTACATCTACGATTTGTAAACCACCGTTTGTACCTGCTTTAGAAATATAAGCTTTGTTGTTAAACACAACTATATCCTGGGGATAATCACCTATATTCAGGCTGCCTGCTATTGAAACATTTAGTGAATCGCTGATATTCAAAATTGTAAAAACACCTGAGTTATTCACTGAATAAACTGAATATAGATAATCGCCAACAATATCAAATTCACTTCCCGATATATAGCCATACGAAGCTATAAGATGAAGGTTAAGAGGATCAGATACGTCAACAAGCTTTAATCCCTGCGTTGATGTTACTATATAAATCGTTTGTTCCTTGAGATACATCTGAGCAATCAGGTTGTTTGCTATATAAAGATCTTCAACAATGACCGGGTTATAAGGATCAGAAATATCTAAAGTCCACAGACTATAATTAGTAGTAAAGAATAAATAATTTCCGCTGTAAGCAACACCGCTTCTTGGATAAGGTTCGGTTGGAATTCTGCTCATCCTGGTTGGGTGATACAAATCAGACAAATCCCATATTTCTATTCCGGAAAAATATGCGCAGACATATAATCTTTTATTTACAGGATCGTAAGTGCAGCGGTCAACTAAAGATCTTGTTCTTATTTCTGAAAGCACTTCAGGATTATTTGAATCTGAAACATCAGTAACATAAATACCACCACCGGAACCTACAAAAGCCAAAGTTCCATCAGGACTGATGGAAAGTGCATTGCTGACTGAAAATGGAAAATTTCCTTTAAAGCTTACATTTGATGAATCGAAATCAATTACAGTTAATGGTTCATCTGCAGTTGGAATTCCTGTTCTCATCATTTTAATGAGCTCTGTTTTGTTTATATCTTTATCAGGGATTTCTCCTGCATGTGGTAAAAGGTATTGTGCATTCAGACAGGTCGTTATCAAGCAAGTGAAAAGAAGTAAATAATTTTTCATAAAAACTCCCTTGTTTTTATTAAGGAATAGTTTTGAATTTAAGTAAGAACAAATTTTTCTCTGCCAATTTAAATAGTATTTAAAATGACACCATTAACTTATATAAATTGCAAAAGAGTTTTCAATAGAGAGACTGCTGGACTGTTATCAATATTAAATAGCTAATCCAACCTTTTCCCATTCAGCAATAGCTTCGTTAAAAGGAAGTAGTACTCTCGGAACAGCGCCGTGCATATAAGAAATAAGCACACCGTAATTGACTATTGGAATGTCCAGTAATCTTGCCTGCTTGATTCTAACCTGTATCGCTTTTCTTGTAAGCATACATCCGCCGCAATGAACAACAAGCTTATATTCCGAGAGGTTCTCAGGGAAATCGTATCCGTGAGTTATATCAATCTGCAGATTTTTTTTAGTGTGGAGTCTTAGCCAGCGTGGAATTTTTACAGTTCCAATATCATCTTCATGTGCGTGATGAGTACAGGCTTCAGAAATTAAAACCTTGTCGCCGTTATTTAATTCTTCGACCCGTTTTAATCCTTTAACAAACTCTGGAAGATTCCCCTTATGCCTTGCCATAAGAATAGAGAAGGTTGTTAACTTAACGTTTTCAGGAACATCAGCAGCAACACGCATAATTGCCTGGCAGTCTGTAATTACAAGATCAGGAGGATTTTTTAACAACGATAATGCACTTCTCAACTCTCTATCTTTTACAACAACACAAATAGTATCTTCATCCAGCGCTTCCCTTATTGATAGAACCTGTGGTTTAATTAATCTTCCTTTCGGTGCACCAAGATCAATGGGTACAACCATTACCACCACATCACCCTGACCAACGAGATCGCTAATCAAAGGGATTTCAGTTTCACCAGGCAAGAGATGAATCAATTTCTTCTTGAAGTTATCAACTCCGGCATGTTCTTTACATGAGACTTCGTAATGGGTTACTTCAAGCGCTTCAAGCTCAATAAGCAAATTTGGATTAATTCCGAATTCAATTTTATTAACAACAGCAAGAAAAGGAACTTCAATCTTTTGTAAAAAAGTTATTAGTTTAGTTTCGCTTATATCAAGCTCTTCGCATGCATCTAAAACAAGAATTGCAAAATCAGCTTTTGAAATTGATTTGATAGTTTTGCTGATTCTTTTCTTCCCAAGTTCACCTTCGTCATCAATGCCCGCTGTATCAACCATAACAACCGGACCGTAAGGCAGCAGTTCAACAGCTTTACTTACAGGATCGGTAGTTGTACCGGGAGTCTCGCTAACAATAGATAGCTCCTGGTTTGTAAGACAATTAATTAGTGATGATTTACCTACGTTTCTCTTCCCTACAATAGCGATGTGCAATCGTTCTGCACTGGCAACTTTATTCAATTTTCAATCCCCATACTATTCGAAATCAATTTGTTTATTTCTTCTTGCGATAAGATTTTATTTTTTTTAATCACTTCAACGAAAGCCTCATTTTTTTCAGTTGCTTCCTTAACAAGCGTAGCAATTCTATCGTATCCAAATTCATTAATCAGCAATGCAGCGATTGCAGATGACCTGACTAAATTTTCCCGGCATCTTTTTTCATTTGCTCTAATTCCTGCCACACACTTTTCCGCATGGACAATTAAAGAATCACTAAGCATCTTCATTGATTTGAGAAATAGATGTGCAAGCAGCGGAGAGAATGAATTCAGCTCTAGATTTCCTGCTGATGCAACATTTGAAATAACAACATCATGTCCCTTAACCAGCTCGCAAATTTGAATCACACTTTCGGGAATTACTGGATTTACTTTCCCCGGCATAATACTTGAACCAGCCTGCATTGGTTGTAAAATAATTTCCCCGATTCCACCTTGTGGTCCGCTGGAAAGAAAGCGAAGATCATTACAAATTTTAATCACTGTGCAAGCACCTGCTTTAACCAGACCGTGCACTTCAACAAATACATCAAGATTTTGAGTTGTATCAATAAGATCCTCTGCCTTTGCTATAGGCAGTCCGGTTATTTTTTTCAGCTCGTTATTAACACTAAGAACATATTTCCTATCGGCGCTTATTGAATTTCCAATTGCAGTCCCTCCAAGATTTACAGAACGAAGTCTTTCTTCGGCATTGTATAATCGCCATCTGTCTCTTGCAACAGCCTGAGCATAAGCACCAAACTCCTGACCAAGTGAAATCGGCACTGCATCCTGAAGTTGAGTCCTTCCCAGCTTTATAATTCCACCGAACTCTTTTTCTTTTTCCTGCAATCTTCTTTGTAGTAATGCAAAGCTTTCAGTTAGCTTTCTAAGCAGATTAATTGAGGCAATCTTTAAAGCAGTTATATAAGTATCATTTGTAGATTGAGATAGATTTACATCATTAATGGGATGAATATATTCGTAATTGCCAAACTTCCTGCCTGCTATTTCTAACGCTTTGTTTGCAATCACTTCATTTATATTCAGATTAAGTGAGGTGCCTGCACCACCCTGATAAGGATCAACAATTATTTTTTCATAAATTGAAAAAGATTTTTCCTCTATTGCGCGTTCTGTTTCATTAAGCAAATCTTCAATTGCTCTTGTAATTAATTTGGATTTTTCATTTGTCATCAATTCCAGATTAGCATTAGTCGTTACTGCAGCAAGCTTAACTTGCAAATACGCTTTAATAAACCAGGGACTT
>Ga0326726_10002478_pt1 | contig 16963 bp, 10 predicted proteins | sample MHFenrmetagenome_2_FD_207603 | JGI IMG/M metagenome (GOLD analysis project Ga0326726, IMG submission 207603) | Lab enriched peat soil microbial communities from Michigan Hollow, Ithaca, NY, United States - MHF15MN | ecosystem: Environmental > Terrestrial > Soil > Wetlands > Peat | place: USA... | reverse complement strand
TTTCGTCCCGGCGAGGAGCGAATACAATGTGTGGCTCTTCGCGTAGCTCTGCTCGGCGACCTCCCGGAAGCCCCGCTCGCCGAGCGCGGTGAGATACACCGCGGCGGAAAGGGCGCAGAGCGCCTCGTTCGTGCAGATGTTCGACGTCGCCTTTTCGCGACGGATATGCTGCTCGCGGGTCTGGAGCGTCATCACGTAGCCCCGTTTGCCGTCGAGGTCGACCGTGCCGCTGATGAGGCGCCCGGGCATACGCCGGATATATTCATTTTTCGTCGCCATGAAGCCGAGGAGCGGCCCCCCGTAGCTCTGCGGGAGACCGAGCGACTGCCCCTCGCCGACCGCGATATCGGCTCCGTACTCCCCCGGCGGGGCGAGAATCGCGCACGAGATGGGATCGACGCATGCAATGAGGAGCGCTCCGGCCCCGTGAACGACGTCGGCGAGTTCTTTCGCCGGCTCGACGAGTCCAAAATAGTTCGGCTGCGCGAGGATGACGGCGGCGGTCTTCTCCTTGAGGGCGCCCGTGACGCGCTCGAGATCGACGGTCCCTTCCTTCGTGTATGGAACCTCCCGGAGCTCGATGGCGCGCGCGGTCGCGTAGCAACCGAGCACGGCGCGGAAGCGCGGCGAAAGGGCCCGCGGGACGAGCACGGCGCCGCCCCCCTTCATTCCGCTCGCCATGAGCACGGCCTCGGCGAGCGCCGTCGCGCCGTCATACATCGAGGCGTTCGCCACGTCCATCCCCGTGATACGGCAGATGAGGCTCTGGTATTCGTATATCGCCTGGAGGGTCCCCTGGCTCACCTCCGCCTGATACGGCGTATAGGATGTGTAGAATTCGCTTCGCGAGGTCACGTAGCGCACGAGCGCCGGCACGTGGCGATCGTAAATCCCTCCCCCGAGGAAGCTCGCGAGCGAAGCGGCGGGGCGGTTCTTCGCGGCGAGCTCCCGGAAGAGCCCCGCGAGGTCGGCCTCCGCGAGCGGCGCTTCCAGGTTGAGGAGCCCGCTCATCCGGAGCGCTTCCGGAATCGGATCGAGAAGCTCATCGAACGATTGGACCCCGATGCGTGCGCGCATCTCGCTTCGATCTGCGTCAGTGTTTTGAATGTAGCTCATTTACCTGTCCTCTGCTTCGTCCTCTTTTCCCGTCTCCTGTTCACCAAGGAAATCCCGGTATTCGTCGTAGCTGAAGAGCACCTCGAGCTCTCCCGGCTCGTCCATCCTGATCTTTATGAACCAGCCCTGGTCGTAGGGACTCTTGTTCACGATTTCGGGTTTTGCGACGGCCTTACCGTTGACCTCGATCACTTCACCGGTCACGGGCGAGTAGAGATCGGCGACGGTTTTCACGGCCTCGATCGTCCCCATCGGATCCATCTGCGTGACCTTGTGCCCGACCTCGGGGAGCTCGATGTACACGATATCCCCGAGCTCTCCCGTGGCGTAGTCACTGATCCCGATGATCGCGGTATCTCCGTCCTCGACGTACACCCACTCATGCTCCTTCGTGAATTTGCATTCTTCCGGGTTCATCGCTCACCTTCCTTTCAGCCGAGCGCCTCGCTCCGCCAGTGCCACTTCATTGTTATGCATTCCTTCGAACGGCAATCGCGGCCCGCGTCGATCAATCCGCCGCGCGGCTCCGGTAAAACGGGATCGGCACGATCTTCGCCTCGGCCGCCTTTCCCCGCACATCGATCGCAAAGCCTCCCCCGTCGAGCTTCGTGGCGCTCGAAACGAGCGCGAGCGCGAGGCTCCTCGCGAGCGTAGGCGCGAACGTGCCCGAGGTCACCGCTCCGATCGATCGCCCTCCCTGGAGAACGCCGAATCCCTGCCGTGCGATCTGGCGCCCGACGACCTCGAGGCCCGCGAGCTTCCGCGCGGGGCCCCGTTCCTTTTCCTTGAGGAGCGCCTCCCTGCCGAGAAAATCCTCCTTCGCGAGCTTCACGAGCCACGAGAGCCCCGCCTCGAGCGGAGAGGTCTCCTCGTCAAGCTCGTGCCCATAGAGGCAGAAGCACGGCTCGAACCGAAGCGTGTCGCGCGCGCCGAGTCCGATCGGAGCGACGCCGAGGTCCGCGCCGGCCGCGAGCAATTCCTTCCATGCATCCATCGTCCGTCCGGCGGGAAGATAGATTTCGAAGCCCAGCTCACCCGTGTATCCGGTGCGCGAGATGATGATCTCGGAGCCGCGCGATTCGTACGATACAAATCGGTAATAGCCGAGACCCGCGAGTGTGTCTTTGACCGGTTTCGCGAGCCCGGTTCTCATGAGGAGCTCTCGCGAGCGCGGCCCCTGTACGGCGATCTGTCCCGTCGCGGCCGTCAGATCCCGGATCTCGACGCCCGAGGCCTTGAGCCCCTTCAGGTGCCCGAAGATCTTGCCCACGTTCACCGCGTTCACCACGAGGAGAATCCGTTCGTCCGAGAACTTGTAGACGAGGAGATCGTCGAGCACCGTGCCACGCTCGTTGCACGCCACCGTATAGCAGATCTGGCCGACCTCGAGCTTCGCCACGCTGTTCGTGACGACGCCGTCGGTGAATGCCGCCGCGCCGGGCCCCGTGATGGATATCTCCCCCATGTGGCTCACGTCGAAGAGCCCGACCGCAGTGCGGACCCGCGCGTGCTCGGCGACGATCCCCTCGAAGGAGACGGGCATGAGAAATCCGGCGAAGGGAACGATTCTCCCCCCGGCGGCGACATGTGCTTCGTACAACGGCGTTTTCTTGGGCTCCATATTCAACCCCTTTTGATTAACCCTTTCCCGAAGCTAGTTCAATAGCATGTTGGACGGGCTTTTGAAAGCAAATTATCGCCCGTTCGAACGCTCACGCCGCGCGCGGTCTGCGCGCGGCTCCGCCCCAACACCTCTCACGCCGCGCGCGGTTTCATGAACTTCCTGAGCATCTGACCCGTGTAGGAGCGCTCGCAATCGAGGATGTCGACGGGCGCCCCGGCGAAGATGACCTCCCCGCCGCGGTCCCCCCCCTCGGGGCCGAGATCGACTATGTGATCCGCCATGCGGATGATCTCCGGATTGTGCTCGATGATGAGAACGGTGTTTCCGCGCTCGACGAGCTCGTCCAGCACCCGCATGAGAAGCTTCACGTCCTCGAAATGGAGCCCGGTGCTCGGTTCATCGAGGATGTAGAGGGTCTTCCCCGTGCCGACCCTGGAGAGCTCCGCGGCGAGCTTCACGCGCTGCGCCTCGCCTCCCGACAAGGTCGTCGCCGATTGTCCGAGACGGATGTATCCGAGCCCGACGCTCCTGAGCACCTCGAGCTTCCGGACGATCTGCGGGATGTTCGCGAAGAACCCGCACGCCTCCTCGACGGTCATATCGAGGATCTCGGCGATGTTCCGGTTCTTGAACGTTATCTCGAGCGTCTCACGATTGTACCGCTTCCCCTTGCACTCCTGACAGTGAACGTAGACGTCGGGAAGAAAATGCATCTCGACCTTGATCATGCCGTCGCCGCGGCAGTTCTCGCAGCGGCCTCCCTTGACGTTGAAGCTGAATCGGCCCGGCTTGTAGCCGCGCATGCGCGCGTCCGGAAGCCGGGCGAACAGATCGCGTATGGGACCGAAGAGGCCCGTGTAGGTGGCCGGGTTCGAGCGCGGCGTGCGCCCGATCGGGGATTGGTCGATGTCGATCACCTTGTCGATGTGCTCGACCCCCTCGATGCGGTCGTGCGCCGCGGGGAGCTCCGAGCTCCTGAAGAAATGTCTGTCGAGCGCTCGATAGAGGATGTCGTTCACGAGCGTGCTCTTGCCGGAGCCCGATACTCCCGTCACGACGACGAGTTTTCCGAGCGGGATCTCGACGTCGATGCACTTCAGGTTGTTCGCGCGGGCGCCGCGGATGACGAGCGACGCGCCGGATCCACGACCGACGCCGTCCTTGAGATCGAACCAGCGCTCCTCCTTGAGGTAGCGCCCGGTAAGGCTCGTGGTGGACTCCATGATCTCGGCGGGGGTGCCCTCGACGACGACGGCGCCCCCTCGCTCCCCCGCTCCCGGCCCGAGATCGATCACGTAGTCGGAAGAGAGAATCGTCTCCCGGTCGTGCTCGATCACGATGACCGTGTTGCCCGCGTCGCGGAGATCCTTGAGCGTCCCGATGAGCCGCTCGTTGTCCCGGTGATGGAGCCCGATTGACGGCTCGTCGAGAATATAGAGCACGCCGACGAGCTTGGAGCCGATCTGGGTGGCGAGCCGTATCCGCTGCGCCTCCCCGCCGGCGAGCGTTCCCGCGGAGCGGTCGAGCGTAAGGTAGGCGAGCCCCACGTTCGCGAGAAAGCGCAGCCGCGCCGTGATCTCCCGAACGAGCGGCTCACCGATGATTCGGCTGTTTCCCACGAGCTCCACGTGCGCGAAGAAATCGATCAGGCGTTCGATCGTCAGGGCGGAAAGGGAGGCGATCGTGTTCCCGGCGACCGTCACGGAAAGGCTCTCGGCACGGAGCCGCGAGCCCCCGCAGGAGGTGCAAAGGTTCGACGTCATGAATGTCTCGATCCAGCGTCGGATCGCCTCCGATTTGGTCTGGTGATACCGGCGCCGGAGATTGGGGATGATCCCTTCCCACGCGGTGTAGTACTCGCCGCGTCCGCGCTCGAAGTCGTACTTGACGACGATCTCCTCGTCCGTCCCGTCGAGGACGATTGTCTGTACCCCCCGCGGGAGCTGGTCGAACGGCTTTTCGAGCGAAAAATGAAATCTCTCGGCGAGCGCCTCGAGGCGGTACCGGAACCAGTTCCCCTTGAGCGGACCCACCGGTGCGATCGCGCCCGTGACAATGGAGAGCGCATGGTCGGGAACGACGAGCTCCCGCGCAAAATCGATCTGGGTTCCGAGACCGTGGCACGCGGGGCAGGCGCCGTACGGCGAGTTGAACGAGAACATGCGCGGGCTGATCTCGCCGAGGCTCTTCCCGCAATACGGGCACGCGTACTCGAGGCTGTAGAGCGTCTCCTCTCCCTCCCGAAGGACGAGGACCACGCCGCCGCCGGTCTTTGCCGCCGTCTCCACCGAATCGGCAAGACGACGACCGATGAGGGCTTTGACCTTGAGCCGGTCGACGACGACCTCGATCGTATGCTTCTTCGTCTTCTCGAGAGAGAGAGACTCCTCGAGCTCGCGGGTCGCGCCGTCGATGCGCACGCGCGTGAAACCCTCGCGCATGAGCTTGGCCAGCAGCGCACGATGCTCTCCCTTGCGCCCCCGCACGACCGGCGCGAGGATCTCGAGCTTCGTCCCCTCGGGAGCGCCTTGGAGCCGGTCGACGATCTGTGCGACCGTCTGACGCGATATGCGGCGTCCGCATCCCGGGCAGTGCGGATCTCCGATGCGCGCGAAGAGCACGCGGAGGTAATCGTAGATCTCGGTGATTGTGCCGACGGTCGAGCGCGGATTCCGCGACGACGTCTTCTGATCGATCGATATGGCGGGAGAGAGCCCCTCGATGCTGTCGACGTCGGGCTTTTCCATCTGTTCCAGAAACTGGCGGGCGTAGCTCGACAGCGACTCCACGTAGCGGCGCTGACCCTCGGCGTAGATCGTGTCGAACGCGAGCGATGACTTGCCCGAGCCGCTCAGGCCCGTGATCACGACGAACCTGTTCCGCGGTATCGTGACGGTGATGTTCTTGAGGTTGTGCTCCCGGGCGCCCCGCACGACGAGGTTCTCGCGACCCATCCCCCCGCTACTCCTTCTTTTCCTGCTCTCCCGTTGTCTTTTGGCCGCCGGGGGCGGCCTTCCTGTCCTCGATTCGCTTGAGACCTTCGGAAGCGACCCGTCCCCAGTCGGAGGTCGGCCCGTAGGAGGACAGGACGCTCTCGTAGATCGCCTGGGCCTGCCCCAGATCGCCCTTGAGCTCGTAACACCCGCCCGCCTCGAGCTTCGACGTGATCCCCCACATGCCCCCCGTCTTGAGATACGGTACGCGGAGGAACTCGCGAATCGCCTCGTCGTAACGGCCGAGGCTCTTGAGACTCATGCCCGCCCAGTAGTGGGCGCGTCCCTGCTGTTCCTCGCTCGTCGCGACGTCGGGAATTCTGATGTAGACGTCGTAGGCGAGCTCGTTCTTGCCGGCCTGGTTGTAACAGAATCCGAGGTCGAAGAGGACCTCGACGATGCCCTCGTGTCCGGGATACGTCTCCACGAGCTTCTGCCACGTCGCCGCCGCGTCGTCCCATTTCTCGAGCTGCTGGTACACGCTTCCGAGGTTCTTCCATGCCGTGAAGGCGAGCTCGGGGTCCTTTGCCGACTCGGCCGCGAGCGCGTAGTTCTTTGCGGCGAGGTTCATGTTGCCCGCGCCGAAGTCGGCGGAGGCGAGCTTGAAGTAGGCCTGCGGGAGAATGGCAGACCGCGGGGCGGACGTGATGAAGCTCTCGAGCTTCTCGGCCGCCTCCTTGTATCCTCCCCGTTTCAGGTCGCAGAGGGCGAGGTAGAACTGCGCTTCAGTGGCCTCGTCCGAATTCGCATATTTCTTCTGGAGGTCGCCGAGCGAGACGGCCGCCTCGTCGCAGCGGCCTTCCTCCGCCTCGACCCTGCCCTTTTCGAGGAGGACGGCGCCGAGCCCCTTCCACGTCGCGCAGCGGGCCGCGAGCCACTGTGTGTCCCGCCCGTACTGGTCGCTCTGCTTGAGCCTCATGGAGACCCTCGCCCTGAGCGCGACGACGCGGCAGCTGTCCACGCCCTGCATGCCGAGCGCGTCGCTGAGGTTCTTCACGGCGTTCGTGTAATCCCCGGAGCCGAGCTCGGCCTCGCCGGCGAGCGTGAGGTTCGCCGCGGTACGCTGTCCCGAGGCGAGCTCGTCGAGAAGCGGCCGCGCCTGATCGTACAGTCTCGAGTCGAGGTAACGGCCTCCGAGCCATGCGAGCGACATGAGCCGCACGGCCTTCGGGAGTCCCTCCTCGTTGAGGAGACCCTGGACTATCTCTTCCGCCTTCTTCCCGTCGCCGGCCTTGTCCCGCGCAATCGCCTCTCGATAGACGGCATCGGCGGCAAGCTCGCTCTCGGGGTACGCGGCGGCGAATCCCGCGTAGGCTTCGGCCGCCTCGGCGAAGAGACTCCGGTAATAGAGGCAGTCCCCTTTTCGAATCATGCACTTTTCGGCGATGGCTCGTCCCGGAGCCCTGGCGATGCACCGGTCGTAGGCGGCGGATGCGCCGATGAAGTCCTTCGTCGCCATGAGCGCTTCGCCGAGATCGTAGAGGACCCCGGTGACTCTCGGATCATCGGGGTACGTCGAGGCAAAGGTCTGAAACGCACGCGCGGCGCCTGCATTGTCCCCTTTGCCCCGCATGAGGCCGGCGCCGAGGAGCACCGCCTCCTTCTTCTGAGTCGCTGGAGCGGACGAGGCGATCACCGCGTTCGCGGCGGCGAGCGCCGCGCTCGCGGCGGCCGTGTCTCCCTTGGAGGCGCGCTCGGACAGGAACCGGGCCTTTTCCGTGAGCGCCCACCATCTTCCCTCACCCTGGCCGTAGAGCTTCATGTATTCGTCGATCCTGTCGAGCCGCTCGGCGAGGCTCCATTCCGCCTGCCGTTCGGACAGGTACTCGCGGACGGCGCGCTCCCCCCACGCCGTGTTCGGGTATCTCTGGGATGTATCCTTCAGGATGTCGAGCCCCTTGGTCCGCTCCGCGCTCGCGTCCTCGCCGCGAGCCTTCGCCACTCCGGCCCGCATGACGTGCGCGGTCCCCAGATAGTAAGCGCCTTTCGCCCGGAGGGAATCGGAGAGCTCCTTGGCGAGTGCTCCCTCGAGGAGTGGCACGGCGGCGTCCGCATCGCGGGCGTTTTCGATGAGAATGGCCCCGGCCTCGAGCGACCGCTGGGCCGGGCCCGCGTCCCACGAGGCGATCCGCGCGAGCTTCCTTCCGACGGCCGCGTTCCAGACGGGTCGGAAGGCGAGCGCGCCCAACCGATCCTTCGCCTGCGCCGCGAAGCGTCCCTCGGGAAATCTCGAGACGATCGTCTCGAAACCGTGCGAAGCGCCCTCGACGTCTCCGATCTTGTCCTTGAGCTCGCTCTCGCGGTAGATCGCCTCTTCGGCGGCGCTCCCGTCCCGATCCTCGTCGGCGATGAGCCTCCAGTAGCGTATCGCCGAAAGCGTATCGGCGAGGCGGGATGCGGAGAGCTCCGCGAGACGCGCGTTGAGCTTGAGCCGCTCTCCCTTGTCGACCTCACCCATGAGCGCGAGGTTGTAGAGCCGCGCCGACTCGAGGGGCGCCCCTGCCCGATCGCGGACCTCCGCTTCGAGAATGAGCGCGTCCTTGAGGAGCGGGGAAGCGGGATGAGCGCTCCGCATCGCCTCGAGCTCCTGTGTGGCCTCCGCGGTCTTCCCCGATTCCATGAGCACGCGCGCCGAAAGGAGCGCGAGCTCGCCGGTCGAATCGGGCGCGGCCTTTGCGGTCTTCAGCGAGTTGATGAGCGCGAGTGCCCTGTCGGCCTTCTTCGATTTGAGCGCGGCCTCGACCGCGGTCCGCGTCACCTGCGACCTCATGTCGGAATTGGGGAACCTCTGGAGAAAACGCTCCGCCTCGCTGAGCACGCCGTCCGCGTTTCCCTTCTTCGTCTGTATGTTGATGATCCCGAGGACCGCCTTCTCCGACAGTGGATCTTCCGTGAAATCCTTTTCAACCGTGCGGAAGTAGCCCTCGGCCTTCGTGTAATCGTTCTTCGCGAGCGAACGCTCCCCGAGCTTGACGAGGGCGAGCGCACGGACCGGAGAAGTGGGGTACATCGAGGCGATGTCGGCGAGCACCTTATCGGCCTCCATGTCCCGCCCCGTGTTGATGAGGGCCAGCGCGAGCGTGTAGCGCGCTCGCGGCGTGAGCTGGGAATCCTTGCGGTCGTTGATGAGGCGCCTGAGCACCTTGGCGGCGCCGTCCGAATCCCCCATCGACATGAGGCAATCCGCCGCGTCGAGGAGCGCCTGGTCGAGGACGGGGCAGGCGGGGTTCTCGTCCGGTATGAGGAGAAGTTCATCCGCCCCCTCCTTATACCGCTTGAGCGCCTTGAATATCTTTCCGCGTTGGAGCCGCGCCATGCACGCGCGGTCGTCCTTTGGATAGGTCTCGATGAACTTCTCGTAGGTGGTCAACGCGTCGTTCGCCTTGGCGGCCTGAAGGTATGACTCCGCCGCGCTGAAGAGCGCCTCGGGCCGGAACACACTCTGGGGGTACTTGTCCGTGAAGCGGAGGAACTCCTCGGCGGCCGCGACGTACATGCCGTCGTGCCGGAGCTTCTTGGCGAAGTTCAGGTCCTCGTTCTCCCCGGCAAAGAGCGGAGCGAGGGCGGCCGAAACGGCGGAAAATAAGACCGCAATCGCCAGTGCTTGATACAAGCGCCTCGTATACATGTCTACAAGAATCCTCCTTGAAGAGACTGGAGAAAGGGCATACGGGAAAAGACATTTTAAATTAGCAAAAGGGGGACGGGAACGCAACCCTGATAAAAAAGGACCGGCGGGATGCGCCGGCCCTCATGGAGCCTATGCGGGAGGAACATGTCGGATCTACTTGTAGAGCTCCTTGATCATCCCCCCCGTCGTCGGTATGGCCCGGGGTTGGGATGGACCGATCACACGGTCCATATGGGCTCGGCGATAATGACGATCATTGATGCAATGAGAAGCAACCTCAGATGCTTCATGCTATCCCCTCCGGATCTAAATCCCCTAGAAAGAAAAGAGCCGCAAACCTCGCGAGAACTATCGATTCAATGTTCCCCCGTCTCTCACCTCCTTTACCGAAATCTACAACGCCTTCCCGATGATCAGTCCACCTTGGCCTTTTTTTCTATTTTATCTCTTACGTTGGATGAATCTTACTCCCATTGGGAATATTTTTCAATAGAAATCTCGAAGAATCTCATATGCGGTTGTATTGCAGTAACACATTGCTTAACATATAGTTATGCAATGGTTGACGTTGCGTAAAAATCCCGCTCATGTAGGTGTTTCAGCCTATTTTCACGGCGACGAATGCCAATTGTCTCCCAGAAGCCGGGAATGAGAGCGGTCGCAAGGGGTCATGTGCAGTATCAAGATAGTGAACTATAGGGCCGATCCCGCCGGACCAGCCCCATTGGAAGAACCGTAATTTCAAGACAGGCTCATTGGTAGAGGCTCTTGATCGCCCCCCACGATACCGGCTCGGCGGCATCGAAGAAACAGCGGCCGGTTTGGTTCAGATAAAGGTCCATCAACACAATTGCCGGTTCCAGTGGAAAGCCGAGCTCGCACGTGGCGACGAGCACCGATGAATCCCCCGAATGAGGCACGAGCTCGATGATACTGGGAAGGGCGTCGGTCAGAACACACTCTACCTTGATCCCCCATTCCCATTCGGTCAGGCAATGGTCGAAGGCGATATCTTCGGGCGGGCCATAACACCCGAGAACGTGCGTGTTGCAGGTTACATTGCCGACGATTACATTCGAGGGAAAAACAATGTGAAATTCGGCAGCCATAACACCGCTCGTGCCTGGCAGGAACCAGACCCACGTGGTGAACGAGACCAAAGAGCCTGGAGAGACAATTATGCACGTGCTGTGGTACTCATCCGCGAAGAGCCCCACATACGCCTGGTCGGAAGCTGCCCGGGCAACCCCGGCGTCTAAAGAGAGACAACAGACAAGAAAAGCCCCGAGCAATATCAGTCTCTTCATTCGCACCGCCATCGCATGGTGTCACCCGATCACCGGTATAGGCTCTTGATCGTCCCCCACGAAACCGGTTCAGCGGCTATGGGGCCGGTCTGATTCAGGTAGAGAGGTGTAAGCGCCCTGGCCGTTGCGATCGGGTATCCGTCCTCGCACGTCGCCACATTCAACCCCCCTCCTGTCGGGTGGGCGACAATCTGGATGACACTCGGGCTCATGTCCGTCAGGTAGCATGTCTGCTGATGCGTCCAGACCCAAGCCATCTGACAATCTCCGAAAGCCGCGCTCGTGCCGCTCGGGGGGTCGCCCAGTATCGCCGCGACCAGGGGATTCACGGTGATGGTGCTTGCAATCACGTTGGACGGGTAGATGATCTCAAATTCCGCCGCCTTGATACCTTTGTCGCTCGGTAACCACCAAATCCACATTGTGAAAGGAGTTAGCGGTGGGACATAGGAGACCGAGGTGCCGCTGTGTATCTGATCCACGAAGAGGCCCACGTAGGCATTCGGCGGCAGCGCCTGTGCCGACAGGCCGACCGATAGATACACCAACGCGAGCGCCGGGATGAGGAGCCGCTTCATGATCCCCTCCTTATGGTGAGAGATGAACCCCTGTGGAGCGTAAGCGCTACTATTGTACACCCATCCGGGCGCCGAAATCAAGATCAAAGGGGCCGGGAAATACGAAGGGCCGGCTCAGTGAGCCGGCCCCCTCATGGATTTGCTCCGTGCGCCGCGTCGCTCTAAAAGAGGCTCTTGATCGCCCCCCAGGTCTTTGTCTGCGTCGCAACATCGCACGTGGAGTTCAAGCAGATGTTCGTGAACTTACGCACGGGGTACAAGGGGTTCCCCAGCTCGCAGGACGAAAACTGGAGTGCCGGCGGTATCGCCGTTGGATCGGGCACGATCTCGATGAGACCCACGGCAGATGACGTCAGAAAGCAGGACACGTGGTGGGTCCAAACCCACACTCCGGCCGGTTCGCAGATTGCGCCGAATGTCACGCTCGTTCCACTCGTGATCGTTCCGAGCTGCACGGCGATGTCCGGATTGCCCGTGACCGTGCTCAGAATGACGTTCGAGGGAGCAGAGATCTTGAACTCCGCCGCGCTCATTCCCTGCGAGTTCGGCAACCAGTATATGTACATCGTGAACGCCAAGAAGCCACTGGTCGATACGGTCCACGTCGTATGGGCCTCATCCGTGAAGAGCCCCGCGTACGTTGAGTCCCCCTGCGCGAATCCCGAGCTCGCAACGAATAGGAGCCCGATGGTCAACAATAACACTTTCTTCATTCTCGCTACCTCCTTCAATGCAAACGGCTCTTGATCGCTTTCTCCGGCGACCCCGGATACGCCACTCGCGGCGGCGCATTCCTTACGATCGACACACTACAATAAGCAACGGCACCTGTATAGTCAAATCTTGCTCGGCCGCATTTCTACGGCGCGAGCCGGTTGATGAGCCGCGGGAACGGTATCGTCTCCCTCACGTGCGTGAGCCCGCAGATAAAGGAGAGCGTGCGCTCGACGCCGAGCCCGAAACCCGCGTGCGGGAACGTCCCGTATCGGCGCAGGTCGAGGTACCACTTGAAGGCCTTCTTCGGAAGCCCCTCCTCCTCGAGGCGCCTCTCGAGGAGCGCGAGATCGTGAATGCGCTCCCCGCCACCGATGATCTCCCCATACCCCTCTGAGGCGAGGAGATCCGCCGAGAGGCTGAGCGTGGGGTTCGCCGGGTCGGGCTGCATGTAGAAGGCCTTGATCGCAGCGGGGAAGCGGTGCACGAACACGGGCCGGTCGAACTCCTCCGAGATCATCGTCTCGTCCGTGCCGCCGAAATCGCTCCCGTACTCGAACGAGGCGCCCTTCCGCGTGAGTATCGCCGCCGCATCGTCGTACGAGATGCGCGGGAACGGGGCCTTGACGGCCTCGAGCTTCTTCACGTCGCGCTCGAGGACATCGACGAGGAGCGTGCGGTAGCTCTCGAGCGAGCGGCCGACGATCTCGGCGACGAACTCCTCGGCGAGCCGCATGATGTCGTCGAGGCCGGCGAATGCCACCTCCGGCTCCACCATCCAGAACTCGATGAGGTGCCGCCTGGTCTTTGATTTCTCCGCGCGAAAGGTCGGCCCGAAGCAGTACACCTTGCGGAACGCCGCCGCGGTCGCCTCGTTGTAGAGCTGACCGCTCTGCGTGAGGTAGGCCTTGTCGCCGAAATAATCGGTCTCGAAGAGCGTCGTCGTCCCTTCGCATGCGTTCGGGGTGAACACGGGGGTGTCCATGCAGACAAAACCGCGGTTGTCGAAGAAGTCGCGGATGAACCTGATGAGCCCCGCGCGGACCTTCATGATCGCGTGCTGCCGCTGGCTCCTCAGCCACAGGTGCCGGTTGTCCATGAGGAAGTCGGTGCCGTGCTCCTTGGGCGTGATCGGATAGTCCTCCGCGATCTGAATCACGGTGAGCCCCGTCACGCTCATCTCGTAACCTCCCGGGGCGCGCTTGTCCTCGCGCACCGTCCCCACGATCTCGATCGATGATTCCTGTGTGAGCGTCGCCGCCCGGCCGAAGAGCTCCTCGCCCGCGGACGATCTCTCGACGATGCACTGGATGATTCCCGTTCCATCGCGCACGAGGAGAAAGAAGATCTTGCCGCTGGACCTGATATTGTAGACCCAGCCCTTGAGGAGAACCTCTTGGCCGACATAGTCCCCTATGCGTTCGATCTCGGCTGGCTGCATGGTGCGCTCCCTTCTCGAGCCGCCTGATAACCTGTATGTAGCACCTCGCGAAGTGGCTGTAAATTGTAAATATAGGTATCTCCGGCGAAAAGTCCACGGCACGATTTTTGCCGATTGATTGCCGGCTGAGTGAAGCAGGGCGTGCAGTCGGGCTCAAACGCCCCATAGCAAGAGTGAAACACGAGAACGGACAAAGGGTTATGTCATATCGAGGAATGGCTCTCACGGCGATATTCCTGGGTGTCCTCGCATTCTGCACGGAGGCCGCGGCGAATTCGCTCGATCTCATAACGAACGAAACACTAAAGGGGTACACGCAGAGCGAGCTCGAATCCGGGGCTCCTTCGATTCCCGTGACATCGCGCATTCTCTACCGCGATGCGCTCCAGCTCCTCCGCGACGGCGAGAAAGACAAGGCGGTCCAGGAGCTCCAGCTCGCTGCGGACCTCACCGGGGACTATGCCGCGCCGCTCTTCACGCTCGCGAGGGTAGAGCTCCTCTCGGCGAATCCCGATTTTCTGCCCCATCTCATCGAGGGGCTAGGCCGGACGACCGGGAGTTACCCGTCGCAGGCGGTGCTCATCGCGAACGCGGCCGGTGTCATCGTGCTGGCGCTCATCGGGGCGCTCCTCTCGGCGCTCGTCGCCCTCCTCTTCAAGTACCGGACGTTTATCGATCACAAGCTCACCGAGGTAAGCGGGGGCCGTCTCGTGTGCCCGCCCACGCGGTGGATCATCGGATTTATCATAATCGCGCTCCTCTCTCTCCGGCTGGGGCTCGCGCTCTACATCGCGATCCTCGTCGTCGTGCTCTGGGTATTCATGAGCAGGCGGGAGAAGGGGGCCATTGTCGCGCTCCTCGTTCTCCTGTCAACGGCGTCATTCTCGGCCCGCTATTCGAACTACCTCGCGCCGGCTCTCGATCCGCAGAGCGTCGTGAGCCGTCTCGCGCTCGTCAACCAGCGCGGCGTGAGCGAGGATTGCATCGCCCGGATCCGCGCGATAACCGGCGACCGCTTCCGGGCACAGAAGGACTTCGCCCTCGGCACGATGATGTACCGGTTCGGAATCTACGACGAGGCGCAGAAGCACTTGCTCGAGTCGGTGTCGGCACGGCCGGATTACGCGGCGGCCTTCCTCAACCTCGGCGACGTCTACTTCATGCAGGGGGACTACGACAAGGCGCTCGCCGGATACCAGAGCGCCATCCAGCTCGACTCGACGAGCGCGATCGCCAACTACAACATCGGTCAGACGTACATCAAGAAGATGCTCTTCGCGCAATCGGGGGATTGGCTCGAGCACGCCACCGTCCTTGGAATCGACGCGTTCCGCTCCGCCCACCCGGCGATAGCGTTCAGAAATCCTCCCGTGTATGAGGCGGGATTCGCCGCAAACGAGCTCTGGGCGGTCGCAATCGCGGAGGGCTCGACGCGCCCGGGCATTCTCTTGAGCGAGATGCTCCGGCCGTACCTCCTCTTCCCCTTCGCGTGGCTCTGGGTGCTCTGTGCGGCGAGTCTCGCGACCGCGATGATTCTCGCGCGGAAGCTTCCCGAGGCATGGCTCGTCGGGCAATGCGACAACTGCGGGAAGCCCACGTGCGCCGCCTGCGCGGACACGCACACGGGGATACGGCTCTGCCGGGACTGCGCAGAGGTCATCAGGGGCCTCTCGAGCGTCAAGGTTATGGAGGCGCTCCTGAGAACCAGGCGCCTCAAGGTCGCCTCGCTGAAGCAGAAGCAGCGTGCATGGAAAACGCGGCTTTACCCCGGCGTCTCGCACACGTATCACGGACAAACGTTCTCTGGAATTTCGCTATCGCTCCTCGCTGCGGGGGCAATCACGCTCCTGATGTGGCGAGGCGCCTACTTCAAGGATCCCCGCTCGACGAGCAACGCCGAGGCCGTCTGGAGCATGCTCGCGCCGCTCGCGGTGCTCATCGCCACGTACCTGCTCTCGTTCCGCGCGAAGAGACCGGAACCGCAGGAGCAGGGCAAGTACCATGTCCTGCCGGCTGACTATCGGATGCAGGAGCAGGAGCGCTCGAAGGAAACGGAGAGCCCCAAGCCGGAGGAGCCGAACGATCCGTGGAAAACCTACGACGCCGGAGCGGCCGCGGATGACGTGAAGCAGGAGAGCACGGAGGCGTTTGATTCCAAGAAGGCGCCGCCGCGCGAAGAGGTCTTCATCGGCGAGATCGAGAAAGGATCGAAATGGCATTAGAGGGGAACGCCAAGGATTTCGGGCTGAGTGAGATCCTGCAGCTCATCGCCCTCCAGAAGAAGACGGGCATGCTCTCCATCACCGGCGACGAGACCATGGTCATCCACTTCCGCGAAGGCCAGGTGATCTCGACGAGGGACCGCCGCAAAATGGCGTACGACCCCCTGCAGAGCTATCTCCTCAACTACGGTTTCTTGAACGCCAACGAGATGAACCGTCTCCAGCAGATCCAGAGCGAGACGAACCTCGACCTGACCGATATTCTCATTTCGGAAAAGAAGTTCTCCGACGAGGAGCTCCGGATCATCTTCGCCGAGCAGATTCAGGAGACGATTCAGGAAGTCTTGAGCTGGCCGAAGAGCCAGTACAAGTTCATGATCGGAAGCCAGATCCTCCAGGGGGTGAAGTCCTTCAGCTCGCTCAAGGTCGAGGGGCTCCTCATGGAGAGCATGCGGCGCATCGACGAGTTCCCCGAGCTCAAGCGCATCTTCACGTCCGTGGACACGCTCGTAAAGCGCCTCCCCAAGCAGCCGGGCACCGAGCTCGACGACGTGGAGGAATCGGTCTATGAGCTTCTCGTACGCCCGATGAGGGTCGGGGACATCATCCCGAGGGCGCGCCTCGCGCGCTTCTGCACGTACGAGGTGCTCAAGACCCTTCTCGAGAAGAATCTCCTGCAGATCATCGAGGCCGAGAAGCCGGCCGAAGTCGCCACCGAAACGCCCGCCGTGTGCGAGAGCGTCCCGCGGAGACACGGATTTCTGCAGGCGGTCGCCGCGGCGGGCATTCTCCTCTTCTGCCTCGCCTTCGGAGAGATCGCGGTGCCCTACATCCTACCGCCGGGATGGGGCGTCGCGCGACACGGCGCCGTCCGCGCGACGATCGAAACGAACGTGGCGACCGTTGCGCCCACGCTCGGCGAGCTCGAATCCCGCCGCCTCGAGGCGACGATCAGGGAAGCCCTCGAGGAGCATCTCGCCCAGGGGGGCGCCTACCCCGCGAGTCTCGAAACGCTCGTTTCAAAGGGATTTCTCTCGCGGAGAACACTCGACGAGACGCGCGGGCGGGGGGTCATCTACCGCGTGGCGAACGCCGGAAGGTCCTACTCCCTCGATAAGGGTCGCCCTTGAGGAGCGGCGTCAAGACGGCGAAGGCGTTTATCATTCTCCCCTTCAAATCCTCGAACCGGTAGGGAAGCCCTCCGCCGAGCTTCGCCTTGATGCCGGAGATCGAATCGATCACGTACACCGCCTCGCGACGCAGGGCGTAACGGTCGCTCGCCGACGCGCCCCGTGGGGGATAGAGCGTGAACGCCGCCCGGTAGCCCGCCCGCTCCG
>Ga0326726_10002477_pt1 | contig 16966 bp, 13 predicted proteins | sample MHFenrmetagenome_2_FD_207603 | JGI IMG/M metagenome (GOLD analysis project Ga0326726, IMG submission 207603) | Lab enriched peat soil microbial communities from Michigan Hollow, Ithaca, NY, United States - MHF15MN | ecosystem: Environmental > Terrestrial > Soil > Wetlands > Peat | place: USA... | reverse complement strand
GTTGTCGGCGACGTACCCGTCATCCGAATACGTCCCGTACCCGGAGGTGACGAGAGTGTGCGCCGTATCAGGGATTAGAGCGTACCAGGCGCGGGGCTCGAAAAGCGTCTTGAGATATCCTATCTGAACGGCGCCGGGCGTATCGAGGTGACTCTGCCAGCCGTAGGCGAACGGCCAGATGTAGCCGTTCCCGTAAAGCTGCCCCGTCACGCCGCTCGTCATCGTCCAGTATTCCTGCTTTCTCAGTATCGGCGCGGTCGTCGTCGGCCCCTGGAGGCTCTCGAACTCGTAGTTGGCCTCGACCATGAAAGTGGGAAGGTAGTTGGAGCGATTGTAGTCCTCTCGCAGCCGCGCGTAGGTCGGATAGTATGTGTATGTCGCATTCAGACCGAGGATCGACGTCCACGTCGCGTCATCGAGGGAGCTGCTCACGAGATAGTCGAGCTCGGACGTGTGCAGGTGTCGTGTGTCGTTATCGAGAACGCCGAGCGCCACGGCCCGGACGACCGCGTCGTTCGCGGGATCGCGCCAACCCTGGAAGTCGTTCCCGCTCATCCAGATGATGTTGTCGAAGTTCTTGTAACGGTTCCCCAGGTATCGTCCGTAGTCCCGGCCCTTGGCTACGCCGTTGTCGAGCATGACCGAAAGCCAGCTCCCCGTCTCGCAGGGGTCGAGGAGCACCTGGAGCCCATAGTCCGCCGCGAGCTCCAGGATGCGGTCCACGTGAGCGAAATACGCCTCGTTGGGGGTCGCGAGATCGTACGAGGACGTCGCGGGGATCGTGCCCGTGAACGGAAGTATATCGTCGATCGTGCTTCCGTCAGCGCGTCCGCCCGTATAGGTTGCGCAGAGAAGATTGACCCAGAGGGTATTGAAGCCGTGGGACGCGCGATTGGCGAAGTACATCTCGGCTTCGGTCTCCGAGACGTTCACGATGAGGGCCTGCGGGGCGTCTCCGACCATCAGGTAAGGAACGTTGCTCTGATCTACGAGATACCGGCCGTTGACACTCTTCTTGAGCGGATAATCCACCGCGGCGGCGGGACCGGCTGCGATGCAGGCGCACGCAGATACCAAGAGGAGGGCCAGAACGGAGAGACGCATGTTCGACCTCCCGGGGATGAAAGGGTATATTGCAAAGCCGCCGAGCTCCGATGCCACGTCCCGTCCGTAACAACGCATGCATCCTTTATAGTTTAGCTTAACGTGAGGCCTCTGTCAAATCCCCCCTCCGAAGAAAGCTCTGGCCTCAGGTGAAAGAGGTCAGACAAAAGAGGAAAAAGGTCAACACAGGAGCCCTTGAATAGAGGTATAATTTCGGGTCTGTACATCGGCGAATCATTATGGAAAAAAGACAAATACGCCCGTCGCAAACCCCAGTCTCCCGTTCCTCGGGGGAATACCCGAGACCGAACCGCTCCGCCTGGATCGCAACGCCCATGGCGTGGATATTGCGCTATGGAGCGGCGGTCCTCGCAGTGGCGGCAGGCCTGGGGCTGCGGCTTGCATTGACGGCCTGGATTGGTCCCGGGTTGCCCACTTACATCACGTTCTACCCCGCGGTCATGATAGCGGCCCTCCTGGCCGGTTTCGGGCCTGGTTTCGTCGCAACGGCGTTGGCGGGCATGGTGGCGGTGCTCTGGGTCGTGCGGCCGATCGGGCATTTCGCCGGCGCATCTCCCGCGGAACGCATGGGAGTGGTGCTCTTCCTCGGCCTGGGTACCTTCATGAGCATGCTCGCGGCACTCTACCGGCGAAACCGCGAGAAGGCAGCGGCATACGATCGCGAGGAGGCCCTGCGGGAGACCCGGGAGGCCCTGCGCCAGCAGGCGGAACTGATTGACCCTGTCCGCGCGGACGTCATCGCGCGCGAGATGCTGCGCGTCGTGCGCGAGCGCGGCTCCGGCGCGGAGGCCACCGAGCAGCAGGGCGAAGCGCTTCGGCGCGTACCGTCCTCGGCGGGAATTATGGTGGCGGTCGTGGGTCTGTTGGTTCTGGTGGGCTGGCTGTTCGGATTGGATCCCCTCAAGAGCGTCGTTCCGGGGCTGGCGAATATGAAGGCCAACACCGCGCTGTGTTTCCTGTTCGCGGGAGCGGCGCTGGCGCTCCGGGAGCATCGCGCTGTGCGGTTGACGTGCGCCGGGTTGGTCTGCGCGGTGGCCGGACTTACGATGGCGGAGTACTTGAGCGGCCGCAGTCTCGGCCTCGATCAGCTCCTGTTTCGTGACGTGGTGGATGCCAACACGATTCATCCCGGTCGGATGGTGGAAGCCACCGCATTAGGATTTCTGCTGAGCGGCGCCTCGCTGTGGTTGCTGAGGGCTCGCGGGCGGGCCGCACTGTGGACGCAGCAAACGCTTGCTGCCGGCGCAGCCCTGATCGCCACGGTGGCGCTTCTCGGTTACGCGTACGACGTGCAGTCTTTCTTCCGCTTCACCGGTTATTCGAGCATGGCGCTGCACACAGCGGCGTCACTTATGATTCTCGCGACGGGACTCATCTTCGTGCGGAGAGAGGGCCTGAGCGCAGTGCTCGTCGCACCCGGTCCGGGAGCACGACTCGCGCGGCGGCTGGTGGCGGCGGCGCTGCTCGTGCCCGCCGTGCTTGGCTGGTTGTGTATACAGGGGCTTCGAGGAGGTCTCTTCGGCAAGGGCATGGAGATCGCCAGTCTCGCACTGGCCATGATATTGTCGCTCTTGGCGCTCGTATTCTGGGCAGCGTACGCCCTGCGCCGCGTCGACGCGGCGCGCCGCGAAGTCGAGGCTCAGCTGAGCAATCAGGCCGAGTTGATGGATCACGCCCACGAGCCGCTCATCGTACTGGAGAGTGACGACGTCATCCGCTCCTGGAACCGCGGGGCCGAGGCGCTCTACGGCTGGTCCGCGACGGAGGCGCTGGGCCGGCACGCCAATGCCTTTCTGCGCACCGAGGGCGTGGACGTGGCGGAGATGGAAGCGCAACTGGAGCGTGCCGGGCGCTGGGAGGGCGAGCTCGTTCACACCACGCGGGGCGGCCGGCGTGTGAACGTTGAAACCCGCATGACCGCGAACCGCTTCAAAGACGGCCGGATGTTCATCTTGGCGAGCAACCGCGACATCACCGAGCACAAACAGGCGGAGGCGGCGCTGCGGGAGAGCGAGGAGCGCTTCCGCAGCACCATGGACAATATGCTGGAAGGCTGCCAGATCATCGGCCGCGACTGGCGGTACATCTATATCAACGACGCCGCCGAGCGGCACAACCGCAGGCCGAAAGGGGAGCTCATCGGCAAGCGATACATGGACATGTGGCCCGGCATCGAATCCACGAACGTCTTCGCCGTGATCCGCCGCTGCCTAGAGGAACGAACGGCCACGACCCTCGAGAACGAGTTCACCTTCCCCGACGGGAGAATCGGGTGGTTCGATCTGACCGTCCAGCCGGTGCCGGAGGGGGTCTTCATTCTCTCCATGGATACAACCGACCGCAAACGGGCCGAGGAGACGATCCGCCAAAGCGAAGAGAGGTTCCGGATCCTGGCCGAGAACACCCCCGTCCATATCATGGTCGCGAGAATCCCCGATGGGAAGATTCTCTACGCGAATCCGGGCATCGAGAAGCTCTACGGGTATGCGCCCGGCGAGCTTCTGGGCAAAACGATGCTGGACCTGTACGCCGACCCGACGGAACGCGTGGTGGTCCTCGATGAGCTGCGGAGGCACGGCTCGCTCCATGACCGAGAGGTCCGATCCAAGCGAAAGGACGGCTCGGAGGTATGGATATCGATCTCCGTCAGCCGCACCATATTCGAGGGCAGCGAGGCGTACATTATATCATCACTGGACTTGAGCGAGCGCAAGAATGCGGAGGAGAATCTGCAACGAGCCCTCGAACGGCTGGCCCTTGCCCAACGATCGGCGGGCGCGGGCGTGTGGGATTGGGACATGACGACCGATGAGCTCGAGTGGTCCCCCGAACTGTTCCATTTGTTCGGCCTGGACCCGGCTCACGACCGGGCCTCCTTCGAAAAGTGGCGCCACATCATGCACGTCGACGATCGCGACGCCGCGGATGAGCGGGTCCGCAAGGCAGTTGAGAACCACATCCGATTGGAGAACGAGTACCGCATCTCCCTTCCCTCGGGGGAAGTGCGCTGGATCAGTGCATCGGGCGATACCATATACGGTGCGGGGGACCGACCCCTGCGCATGTCGGGCATCTGCCTCGACATCACCGCGCGCAAAGTCGCAGAGGAGGCTATGCGCCAGACAGGGGAGTTCCTGGAGAATTTGTTCAATTATGCCAATGCACCTATCATCTGCTGGGACTCGAAATTCAGGATCACCCGCTTCAACCCCGCCTTCGAACGCTTGACGAATCTTAGACGGGAAGAGGTCCTGGGCAAGGACCTCAGCATGTTGTTTCCAGGTGATACCAGGGAGGAATCGCTCGAGAAGATCAAGCGGACTTTGTCGGGCGAACACTGGGAGGTCGTCGAGATCCCCATCTTGAGAAAAAACGGAGAAACGAGGATTGCCCTCTGGAACTCGGCCAACGTCTACGCGCAAGACGGCACAACGATCATAACGACCATCGCGCAGGGTCAGGATATCACCGAGCGCAAGGAGGCCGAAGAGCGTCTGAGACGCTCGAATGAGAATCTCGAGCAGTTCGCCTACGTCGCTTCGCACGACCTGCAGGAGCCTCTGCGGGTTATCACAAGCTATTCGCAGCTGCTGGAAAAGCGTTACAAGGACAAGCTCGATCGTGACGCCGACGATTTCATCGAATTCATCGTGGACGCCACGGGCCGCATGCAGAAATTGATCACGGACCTCCTGGCCTATTCCCGTGTCGGGAGCAAGGATCTGGCCCCGGAGATGCTCGACGGCAACGAAGTCATCCGAAGAGTGATGGGGGCCCTGTCAGCGACCATGGAAGCCAGTAAAGCAAAAGTAACTTATGATAGACTGCCTCTCTTGAAGGCTCCGGAGGTCAGTTTCACGCAGCTTCTTCAGAACCTGATAGCGAATGCTCTGAAATTCCGCGGCCCCGAACCGCCTGAAGTCCACGTTGCCGCGAGGCAGGATAGGAACGAGTGGGTTTTTTCGGTCCGGGACAACGGCATCGGCATCGAACCGCAGTACCAGGAGAAGATATTCCAGATCTTCCAGCGTCTGCATTCGAAGAACGAATACCCGGGCACAGGCATAGGCCTTTCCATCTGCAAGAAGATAGTGCAGAATTGGGGAGGGCGGATCTGGGTCGAATCAGAGTTGGGCAAAGGCTCCACGTTCTACTTTACCATTCCAAAAGAGAGGGAATGAGATGATCAACGGTAATGGAATCGAGCCGGTCGAAGTGCTCCTCGTGGAAGACAGCCCCGCGGACGTCCGCCTGACGCAGGAGGCGCTGAAGGAGGAGAAGCTCTTCATACGGCTGAACGTCGTCCCGGACGGCGTGGAGGCGATGGCATACCTGCGCCGGGAGGGCAAATACGCGAATGCAGCGCGCCCGGACCTGATACTCCTGGACCTGAATCTGCCGAAGAAAGACGGCAGGGAAGTGCTGAAAGAGATAAAGAGCGATCAGAAATTGAAAGTCATTCCCGTTGTGGTTCTTACCATTTCCAGGACCGAGGAAGACGTGGCGAGATCCTACGATCTCCACGCGAACTGCTTCATCACCAAGCCGATAGATCTGAATCAGTTCTCCAGGGTCGTCAAGACCATTCAGGAATTCTGGCTGACGATAGTCAAGCTGCCGCCCAAGGAGTGAGCCCCGGCGCATGAAGAAGAATACGATCAGCATCCTCATCGTGGAGGACAACCCGGCCGACGCCAGGCTCATCGTCGAGATGCTCAAGGCATCCACGGATCCTTCGTTCAGGTTTTCGCACGCCGACCGGCTCGGCAGAGCATTGGAGATGCTCGAGGAGGATGCCTGTGACGTCATCCTCCTGGATCTCGGCTTGCCTGATAGCAAGGGGCTCGCGGGTCTCGATAGAATCGCCGCTCGAGCTCCCCACCTCCCGATCATACTGTTGACCGGCATGGACGATGAAAACGTCGGTCTTCAGGCGCTGCACGCAGGCGCGAGTGATTACCTCGTCAAAGGCCAGATCAATCAGTCGCTCGTGTCCCGAAGCATCCGCTACGCGATCGAGCGCAAGCGCGCCGAAGAGACGCTGCGGGAGAGCGAGACGCGCTTCCGAGCGTTGGCCGAGAATGTACCTGATATGATCACGCGATTCGATCGAGATTTGAGGCTTCTGTACGCGAACCCTGCCGTTGTGAAGCGGACCGGACGTCCTCGGGAGGCGCTCATCGGTCGGACCGCGGGCGAGTACGGCGCCGCGGCTGCGTCGGCGGCCCAGTGGGAAAAGGCTGCGCGCGAGGTGCTCGACTCGGGCGAGACCCGGAGGATCGAGTCCACGAGCACCTGGCAAGGCGAGACAAGGGTCTTCGATACGCTCATCGTACCGGAGCGGGACGCCGGCGGCGCGGTGCAGGCCGTGATCGCCATCGCCCGTGATATCACCGAGCGCAAGCGCGCCGAGGAGGAGGTCAAACGATCCCAGAATTGGCTGGAGCGTATCGCGGGCACAACGCCGGACATCATCTTCGTTCTCGACATTATCAATAGCTTCACCGTGTACGCGAATAAGAGTCTCATCGAGCTTCTCGGATATGCGCCCGAGGAATTCAGGGAGCCGCACAACGCTCTGGAAAAAGGGGTCGAACCGGAAGATCTGCCACGGGTGGCGGAGTTTTACAGGAACATGGCCGACGCGAAGCCGGGCGAGGTCCGGGTGTTGACCCATCGCGCCATCCACAAAGACGGCCGCACGCTCTGGCTGGAGAATAGGGTGACCCCGTTCTCGTGGGACGAAAACGACAGGCTCGCCGAAGTCATCGGTATCAGCCACGACGTCACCGATCTGAAACGAGCGCACGAGGTTCTGCAACGTGACCGGGAGACCTTCGAGCGCCTCGTTGACGAGCGAACCTCCGAATTGGTCGACATTCACCATGAGCTCGACAAGGCCCGCCATCTGTCCGACATCGGTATGCTGGCTTCAACCGTGGCACATGAGCTGCGCAATCCCCTCGGAGTGATCAAGACGGCAGCCTATAATATCAATCGCAAGAAGCAGGGGGATGCGCTCGACAAGCACTTGCAGACGATCAACAAGAAGGTCGATGAGAGCAATCAGATCATCAACAATCTGCTCATGTACGCCCGCATCAAGCAACCCGCGTACGAAACCGTGCGGATCAGAGATTTGCTGCACGAGAGCCTTGAATCGGCCAGGGCCCGGACCGACGGCCGGCCCGTGACGTTCCTGGACGAATGCGGTCCGGTCGAGAACGTCGTGGCAACTCTTGATCCCATACAAATTGCGGAGGTCATGAGCAATATCCTCACGAACGCGGCCCAGGCCATACCGGTGGAAAACGGCGGCACCGTCACCGTCTCCGCACGGGCGTCGGACGGCCTGCTGCGAATCCAGGTCCGTGACACCGGTACCGGCATAGATCCGGATGTGCTCCCCCATGTATTCGAGCCTTTCTTCACGAGCAAGTCGAAGGGCACGGGGCTCGGTCTCTCCCTCTGTAGAGAGCTCGTATCCCTGCATAATGGCTCAATCAATATCGAGAGCGAGTTGGGCAAGGGCACTACCGTCACCGTCGTCCTCCCTCTCTCCCCCTGAACTCGACGGAGAAAAGAATCCGGGCGGGGGGTCTGGTTGCGTGTCCCCCCGCCCGGCTGCGGGCTGCATTGTGGGAAATATGCGGGGCAGTTTGTACCTCTGCGGGATCGATCCTCCGTCAGACCACCGAGACCTTCTTCGAGGTCATCCAGAGACCGTGGATGTTGCAGAAGCTCGACGCGAAGATCATTCCCGGCTTGTCCGTCCTGAAACTCAACTCGACCGAGGGATTCGTACAGACCGATCTCGCGGCCGGCCCCTGGGTGGACCCCCCGTGGGCCGCGAACTCCGCCCTGCCGATTTCGTGCAGGGACTTTTCCCCCTCCGGATGAAAATACACCGCGATCCATCGTATGTGGTGCTCCGTCTTGTTCGGGTGGGAGACCTCTCTGCCGACCTCCACCTGGAGATCGAACACCTCTCCCTTCTTGACGGTCGAAGGGGCGTCGATGACGGGCATGTGCTTCTCGGATTTCCAGTCGGCGCTCTGAAAGTGATCTCGCAAGTCCACCATCATGATTGCTCCTCCATTTTCTTGCTGCGGCCGGCTCGACGAGAGATGCGCGGGGGTCGCACCATCCCCCGAGCCGGCCGCGTCGGGTTGTGCATAGAGATGTTCGCACGAATCCCCGATTTCGGCCCATTGCCCACCTCCACCTTCTTCTGACGGATTTCCACCGGGGGCTGGGAGGATAAAGGTCAACGGAAGATGGATTCCGGCAATGGCGAATGAAACGCCCATGTGCGAGAATTCAGTTATGCATTTTCACTCGAGGAAAGAGATGATCACGGACAGGCGCTTGGCGGACATGACGAGTCGTCGGGACGCCTGCGGTATCCGGAGGGCTCACGGGAGGACACAGTCATGGGGTGACGAGAATCCTGAACGAAGCGAAGGACGCCTACACGGCGTACATCTGTGTTCTGTGCGGCAGCGTGTTCAGCTCGAGGGAGTACCACTGGGGCGCCTGCGAAGAGAATGAGTCCAGGGCAAAAGCGCCGTGCAGCGACTGGTCCTGCCCGACGTGCGGGGGGGTCGTCGTCGAATATGCCCGCGTCCCCGCGGGAGAACCATCGAACGCCTACGCGGCGGTGAGGTGACCCCGGCGTGAGCACTCGCTCGAACCCAAAACGAATCATGACGTTCCCTCGCACGGCATTCATTGCGGAAAACAGCAAGGTCAGAGCGCTCGAGGAGCGCCGCGAGCTGCGAGCAATCGCTTCAGAAAGAGCTCCGCCTCGGCGAGGAAATCTGCTTCGAGTGAATGTATGGGGGTTCGGGCGGCGGCCGTTACAAGATTATCTTCTCCAACAATGAAAACAGCGCGAACGGACTGATCGGCTTCTGCACGAAGCCGGCGAACCTGTTGATCCGCGCGAGCGTGCCTCCCTCGCTCTCGGTGCAGCGGCCGCTCATCATGATGACCGGCGTGCGAGCGGTGTCGGCGCAGCGTCGCAGCTCATCGACGACCTGCAGTCCGTTCATGCTGGGCATGAGAATATCTATCAGAACTGCATCCGGTTTGTTTTGTGAGGCGATTCGCACCGCGGCCGCGGCGTCGGCGCACGGCACGACTCGATAGTCGCTCAAGGTCAGCATGTCCGAAAGCTCCTCGAGCAGATCGACGTCGTCATCGACGATCATCACTGTTCCCTTCGTCGTCATGGGTCTCCCCTCTGAGCGGTTACTCCGTGGAGCATGCATCACCTCGCACGCTCGTCTGACACCATTATCCGACAATGAGGCGGGGCGGAACAATGTGCCGCCTCCACGTTCTTATGACCTGTTTCTACTAACAGCAGAAAGATTGCACGGGAATGCCCTAGCGGGGTCGGCCTGATCCCCGGTTCTCCGCGTTCCGCGAGAGAGCCCGAATCGCATCGAGCAGCTCGCTCACCTCGAACGGCTTGTGGAGAATCCGATGGGCCACTTTCAGGAGCTCCCCGGGGTCAGCATCGGGATCGAGCGCCGGGAGCTTCGACCCGACGGGATAGCCGCTCATGACGATGATGCCGACGGAGCCGCGATGAGCCTTCATGGACTGGAGGATCTCGAAACCGGTGACGACCGGCAGTCGAAGATCGAGGAGCAGGATATCGTAGTCAAGCTTGCCGGCGAGCTCTCTCCCCGTCGCCCCGTCGTGCGCCATCGATACGCTGTGGCCTTCCTCGACGAGCGTCTCCGCGAGCTCCTCGCAGAGCTCATGATCGTCGTCGATCATGAGTATCCTGGCCCCCGGCATTCTCCCTCCTCGGACTTCTGAATCCGCGATCTATCGCGAGGGCGCCCTCCGCCGAACGCGTTTGCGGGAGGCGCGCATCTTCCGCTTCCGGCTTTTCGGGGCCGCTGGGGATGCCTCTTTCCCCGGCTCTCCGCGCATCTCCGACGGCGTTCGTCCCGTCAGCCTCTTGAATATCCGTATGAAGGACTCCGCGTTTCGGTATCCGAGCTGCCATGCGATCTGGTTCACCGTGGCCTCGGTGTGCCGGAGCAGCTCCGTTGCGTGCTCGATCTTCTGATGGAGCCGGTACTCGTTGAATCCCTGCCCGGTCCGCTCCCTGAAAAGCCTGCTCAGGTATTTCGGACTCAGACAGACGAGGGCGGCGGCCTCCTCCAGGCTCACCTTCTTGTGGTAGTTGCGTTCGACGAACGATTTGACCCGGGCGATCTTGCCCCCCGTTCCTTCCGTGTCGAGGGGGCTCGCGCCGCTGCGCTCGAGCAGAAGCTTGATGATCTCCTCCGCTTTTTCGATATCGATCGGCTTCTCGATGTAATCATCGGCGTTGCCCTTGAGCGCCTCGATCGCCACGTCCTTCGAGCTGTATCCGGTCAAAATGACCACCGGCAGACTCGGCGCGATGCGCTTCAGCTCCTGCAGCACCTTCGTGCCGCGCATATCGGGCAGCTTCACGTCGAGAATCACGAGATCGATTTCGTTGGGCTTCGCGACGGCATCGAGCGCCTCCCGGCCGTTCTGCGCCTCGACGAAGTGGTAATCTTCGAAGAGCTCGCGGAATTCCTCCCGGAATTCGTTGTCGTCATCGACGAGCAAGATGTTGTAGGGCATACAGCTTCCCGGCCCGGCAGGGCAACTGAGGACGTCGGTCTCGATCGCGCAAGCCAAGGGCTATTGTACGATGAAATCCGAGGTGTCGCCACAAGAAAAGAGCGGTCCACCCCCGGGAGAAACGGGTCAGACAAAAGCGGATTCAGGCAATATCCCAAGGCGCGCTCTTTTCATAAGATACAAGTGGTTCCGGCACCCGTGCTCCAGAACGAATCGACGTTCGGGAGAGGAGACTCACCGGGGCACGTCGGATGAATGCGGAAAGGAGAAACGTAATGAAGAAGACATTGTTCTTCGCCGTTGTGGTGCTGGTCTCGGTCACCTTCATGTCTCTCGCCTTCGCGTAGAATGCAACGGAATGAGTCGAAGAAGTAACTGAGCCTGGAGGGTCGGGGGGCGTTCCATGAGCACGCTGGGTTTGGAACGCCCCCCGTGCGGTTTTCGAACGAACGGTCCAAGACGTTCGATCGAGACTGGTTCAAGGGGCGTGGGTATGAAATGTAGCTTGTTAATCAGAAAGTGTGTATCATGGGGGTCAAGCGAAAGGAGAGCCATATGACAGCCAAACGATTGGGGTTGCTGGGAGTTCTTGCATGTGTCGCCCTGCTCGTGGGGTACGGCTGCTCGAGCTCCTCGAGCTCGCCCGCGGGTCCTTCGAATCCGTCGAACTCGCATACCTTCAGATCCTCGACGGTATCGGGGCATAGCCATACGGTCACGATATCCAAGTCCGACATCGACAGCCCCCCGTCTGCGGGGATATCCTCGTCGACGTCAACGACTCTTGGGCACGCCCACAATTTCAGTATGACCCAGGCCCAGCTTCTGTCCGTGCAGGGGGGAGGAACCGAGGTAATCTCGACCTCCACCGTCAACAGCCACTTCCATACGTTCACGATCACGAAGTGGTATTGATAGGGCCGCGACCGTGGTAAAGGAGAATGGCATGGGGAATAGGTTGCTCGTCTGTCTTCTGGTTCTCGTCTCTTTCGCCGGCGGAGCCTCTTCGTCAACCTTGACGGATGCCGGCGATCAATCGGGCCGGATCCAGGAACAGAAGTTCGAGAGACCGGCGTTCTGGGGAACAACGATCGTGAACCTGCCCACCACACGGACGCTGGACAAGGGGGATTTCCTTCTCAAGATCTCCCACCGCTTCCTGCCGCCGGTGTCGAACGGGCGAGCCACCTTCGCGGGACTCGATGGACCCGCTTTTATTCTCCTCAGCATGGGCTACGGTATCACGGACAATCTGATGGTGACCGTCGGCAGGAGCAATCTCTACCAGGAATGGGAGCTCCTCGCAGACTATGCCGTCCTCGATCAGGCAAAGACCCCCGGCTCACCCCTCTCCTGTACCCTCCACGCGGGAGGAAACATCGTGACCGAGAAGCAGCCGCGCGGAACGAACTGGTCGGGAAGGTTCAGGTTCAGCGCGCTGGCGAGCCTCTCCCGTCAGATCAACGAGCGCGTCTCGCTTCTCGCCGTGCCGGGCTTTTCATCAAACACGAACTTCTGGGATCCCTCCTCGGAAGGCACCTTCAGCCTCGGCCTCGGTGGGAGAATCCAGGCCTTCGACGAGATCTCGCTCATCGGTGAGTGGGTTCCCGTGCTCGCGGGATACAACGATATCGCCGACGGCTGGGGGCTTGGAGTCGAGAAGAAGATCGGCGGGCACGTTTTCCAGGCTTTTATCACCGACTGTTTTGGCCTCACGGCCTCACAGTATCTCGTGGGCGGCGACTTGGGGGGCCCGGGCGCCAGCTTCGCGGACAAGCTCCGGTTCGGATTCAACATCTACCGCACGATCTAGGACGGGAACGCGGAATCGCGCGGCGGACGGCCCGGTACAATCGCTCAAACCTTCGCGCGCCTTCTCCAGATGAAATAGACGGGTATCCCGAGGAGCACGATGATCATTCCGGGCCACGTGTAGGCGGGCTTGAGAATGAGGAGGTCCACCGCTATCGCGGACGCGCAGAGAACATAGAACGCGGGAATAACCGGATAGCCGAAGGCTCGGTACGGCCGATCGGCATTCGGCTGTTTTCTTCTCAAGGCGAAAATGCCGATCACCGTCAGGATGTAGAAGATCAACACGGCAAAGACGACGTAGTCGAGGAGCTGGCTGTAGGTGCCCGAAAGACAGAGGAGGCTCGCCCAGATCCCCTGCACGACGAGCGCGGCCGCCGGAACGGCCTTCGCGTTGAGGACACCCGCACCCCGGAAGAATACACCGTCGCGCGCCATCGCGTAGTAGACGCGGGCCCCGGCGAGGATGAGGCCGTTGTTGCAGCCGAACGTCGAGATCATGATGAGAGCCGCCATGATGACGGCGGCCGTGTCGCCGAAGATCATCGTGGCGGCCGCCGTGCCGACGCGGTCGGAAGCGGCAAACTGTATTCCCCGCCCCACCGCGTCCGCCGCATCCGGCGAGCCGGAGACCGGCAGGACGAGGATGTACGCGACGTTCGCCAGCAGGTAGAGCAGCGTGACGACTCCGGTGCCGAGCACGAGACTCAACGGAATGGTCCGCCTCGGATGGACGACTTCTCCCGCCGTGAATGTGATGTTGTTCCATGCGTCGCTCGCGAAGAGCGAACCGACCATCGCCGCCCCGATTGCGGCAAGGACCATGACGCCGGACAACGACTGCACCGAAACGATCTTCCCGTCAGCCACATGCGTCCACGTCGCGTTCCAAAAATTTGAGAGATTCGCTTGAATCGCGCCCGCGTTCTTCCCGATCGTGAGACCGAGAAGAATGAGCCCGAGGAGGGCGAGCGTTTTCGTCATCGTGAAGACGTTCTGGACGATTTTGCCTTCGCGGAGCCCGCGCGTGTTCACGAAGGTCAGGACGACGATGCTCGCGATCGCGACGATTTGCGCCGCGGAGATCTTGAGCCCGGCGACCTCGAGCAGCACGTGCCGCTCTCCGAGCGCCGGGATGAGCACCGCCGTGAACTTGGCGAACGCGACGGCGACGGCGGCGATCGTGCCGGTCTGGATCACGAGAAAGAGCGTCCACCCGTAGAGAAAGCCGATGAGCGGGTTGTACGCCTCCCGGAGGTACACGTACTGACCCCCCGCGTGCGGCATCATTCCCGCGAGCTCCCCGTAGCTCAATGCCGCGATCACAGTGACGAGACCGGTCACGAGCCACACGAGGAGCAGTATCCCTCCGCATCCAACGGTTCGCGCGATGTCGGCGCTCACGATGAAGATGCCCGATCCGATCATCGAGCCGATCACGATCATCGTGGAATCGAGAAGCCCGAGCCCATGCTTGAACTCACGGGCGGGTTCTGCGGTCGGCATTACGGAAGCTCCTCATGGTTGGGTGAAAAACGCGGCGGCACTCGATTCATTTCTTGTAGAAACTCCTCAACTGATTGATTCGGTCGAGTGAGAGAAAGACGCAATCCTGGAGCTCCGCCCTCGAGGCCGCGACGTCCTCGGCATGGTTCCTGCAGGTCGGGGCGCCGCATAGGCCGCAGTTAAGGAGCGGCAGCGCCCTGACGATCTCCTCCGCTCTCTTACGTCTCATCACTCGCTCGCGGAGGTCGACGGCCTCCCCCTCCGTCAGTCGCGGTTTGAGAGAACCTCTCAAGGAAACATCCTCTATCGAGTAACGCCGCTCCACTTCCTTCTCGAATTCGGCGTCCGGTTTGGGCATGCTGGCCATCAGGTGAAGGAGCTTGCTTCGAGCCACGTAGACGTTCTCGACCGTCAGGTTCCCTCCGATGCACCCTCCCTGACAGGCGTGACACTCCAGGAACTCGATATTGCGGAACCTCCCCTTCTCGATGTCGTTGAAGACCTTCATGACGTTCGTGAGGCCCGTCAAGGGAAGGTAGTGTTCCCGCGAGAGCTTTGGAAACTCGCCTTCGGGAGCTCCCCAATGCAACAGTTCGCCGGACGTCACCGCGTCTTTCGGGGCATCCGGAGGTTTCGCGTTCATTCGTATCTTCGTCAGGAGTTCATTGTAGATTCCAGCTATGCTCACCGCCCCGTCGAGATAGCTTTTCGCCTCTTCCGCCGGCTGAAGGATCGAGATGGCCTTTGCCTGGCAGGGGGTGATGTAGATCGCGGCGATCTCTTCCGGTTTCAGGCCCAGTTCCCGAGAATACTTCTGTTTCAGCTCGCGGGCGGCGATTTCACGCGGCGCCTCAAGCGGGATAACGTGTTCGACCATAGAGGGGTACGCGACCTGGATCAACCGGACGACCACGGGGCAGGAATTGGATATCAAGGGGAACGGTCCGGGCCACGTCTTGACGCAATCGGTGATGGCCCGGTCGATCAGCGCAATGTCGATGGCGTATTCCCACACGGCGTCGAAGCCGAGCTCGAGGAGAGCTCTCGCCACGTGGGCAGGATTGTCCCTGAAACCGAATTGCGTGAAGAGCGCCGGGGAAGCGACCGCCACCTTGAATTTGAACCTGTTCAGCTCCGCGAACCTGATCGTCGTCGCGGATATGGCGCCCGTCGTGCACACGCCGAGACAGAGCCCGCAGTCGATGCACAGCTCGGAGATGAGACATGCCTTGCCGTTCTTCACCCGAATGGCGTGGGTCGGACAGGTCCGCATGCAGGACATTCTGCCGTCGCACTTGTCCGGGTCGATTCGAAACCCATGTCTCAGCTCAACCATTTGCATCCAGCCTTATTCTGGCGAAGACCGTCGTGCCCTTGCCCACTTCGGACTCGATGCGGAATTCGTCGGAGTGCTTCTTCATGTTGGGCAGGCCCATCCCGAATCCGAAACCCATCTCGCGCATCTCGTCCGAGGCCGTCGAGTAGCCTTCCTGCAACGCGAGCTCGATATCGGGAATCCCCGGACCCTCGTCGGCGATCTCGAGAGTGATATCCTTGTCGGTCAGTATCAAGGTCAGCGTCCCCCGCTGGGCGTACATGACGACGTTCATTTCTCCCTCATACGCGACGATCACGGTGCGCCTCGTATTGGCGGCGTCGATGAAAAGGTCCCGGAGAATGACCTTGATCTCGCTCGAAACCTCTCCGGCCTTGTCGAAGTTCCTGCCCTGGATAGTGAAGCTTTCACGCAGCAGTTCCGCAGTCATACGATCAGGACACACCTTTGAGACCCTTGTTATAGAGAACGCCACAAATGTCGAACATGACCATATTGGTCACGAGGATGGGGATGCGCTTCTGCCTCGCAAATTCGACCACCTTCTTGTCGGGTCGCTTTCCCCGGCAATAGAGGACGGCGCTGACGGCGGCGATATCGGCCGTCCGGATCGATTGGATGTTGGTCAGGCCGGTGATCATCAGCTCTTTGGACTTGGCAAAGGCGAGAATCTCGCTCATGCCATCCGAGGCTACGACCTGCGTGATATCGATATGCAGGTCATCTTCGCAGCTCAGGACTTCACACTGGAGAAGATCTTTGATTTCGCGCAATGTCATGTGCACTCCCGATTCATAAGGTATTTGTGCATGGAGGCGGCGGCGATTCTCCCGTCTCCCATCGCGCTGATGACCGTGGCCGCGCCTCTGACGATGTCCCCTCCGGCCCAGATATTTGGCCGGGAAGACCTGGCCGTTTCCGGCTGGGTTACGATCCCTCCTTTCTTGCTGATCTCCAGCCCCGGCGTCGTCATGGGGATGAGTGGATTGGGGCTGTTGCCGATGGCTATGACAACGGCATCAAATGGTACGCGGAAGTTGGACCCTTCGACGGGCACCGGTTTTCGCCTGCCAGAGGCGTCGGGCTCTCCCAGCTCCATCTTGAGACACTCGATCTCCTTGACCCAGCCATTCTCGTCGCCGATGAGGCGGACGGGCAGGGTGAGGAGATCGAAGATGACCCCTTCCTCTTCCGCGTTCTCCGCTTCCTCTGCCCGAGCCGGCAGCTCCGCCCTGCTGCGGCGGTAGATGAGGTGCACTTCATCCGCGCCCAGACGAACGGCCGTTCGGGCCGAATCCATGGCAACGTTGCCGCCGCCGACGACGGCCACCCGGCACGGCCGTTTCACGGGTGTCTGATATTCCGGGAAACGGAAACCCTTCATGAGATTCACCCGGGTGAGGTATTCGTTGGCCGAATAGACGCCGTTGAGATTCTCGCCGGGGATTTCCATGAACCAGGGCAACCCCGCGCCCGATCCGACGAAAAGGGCGTCGAAATCCTGGAGGAGCCTGTCGACGGTCCTCGTTTTTCCCACGACATAATCCGTGT